>Ga0228710_1003559_pt1 | contig 24722 bp, 12 predicted proteins | sample MedpolnodulmetaG_FD_177995 | JGI IMG/M metagenome (GOLD analysis project Ga0228710, IMG submission 177995) | Root nodule microbial communities from Medicago polymorpha collected in Santa Monica, California, United States - pink nodules | ecosystem: Host-associated > Plants > Roots > Nodule...
AAAAAAATAAAAAAAAAAAAAAAAATTAAAATCACTTTTACATTAATTTTGTCAGGCCGGCCTAATAGATTAAGAGGGCCAAAGCAAAATTTTTAATTTGATCTTTAAAAATATATTTTTTCAACCGAATATTTATATAAAATCAATTTTGTGGAAACCAAAACTTGAATTCATAATCAAGAGTAATTGATACTTTTTTGGTATTCAGTTAAGCTATGCAAATGTTTGTAATTTATCTGTCATATAATATACTTATAACTATTAATTTTTTAGAGGTTTATTTTTTATCCAAAATTCTGAGGCCTAAAACCCTTGTTTGGGTTGCTTGACCATTAGGCCGGCCCTGCAATTTGTTTTTCTTATAAGTATTAAATTTGTTGATGCTTATACATTTAAAAAAAAATTATTCTACAATGATTAAGAGATAAATGTGAAAAAAGGATTAATTTATACATACACTTTAAAAGATAAATGACCTAAATGTTAAAAAAAGAAAGATAAAGACCCAAATGTAGCAAATAAAATAAAAGACCTCAATAAATTTTTGTCTTCATCTTTTAATTCTATAAAGTGATTAGAAAGTTTTTTTTTACTAAATTAAGGGTGTTTTACCAAAAATACAATAGTAATAATTGATACATCTTAGATTTAAAAAGGTTTGTATAAAAATGACAAAAGTTAATAAATGTGGACTCTATTGGCAAAGACTTGCTAGTTTCTCTCCTGATTTGAGAATCTCTTATGTTGATGATCTATAAGCACTATTCACTTGAACTTTACAAGAATGTCAAGGGTAGAGATAACATCGGTGTTTATTAAAGGATAAATGATATTTTTACAACCATTACTTTTTCTATCTATTGCTTTGCTTTCTGTGGTTTTTGTGCTAATACCTCGTTTTCTTTATAAAATTATGTTGTCAAGAAAGTTATCAATTAAATGATTGTTCAAATAACACAACTTTTGCTCAAGGGCTCTTTCTCTGATTGAAGAGCCATAAAAATTATATAGTTGGATTGAATCAATGTCTCGTATATATTTTGAAAAAATGAGAACATCTTCATAATTTTATACACAATACTACATTACTGCTCCTTCAATCGTGAAATTTCACAACTTCCAGATTTTTAACTATGATTTAGCGATTCAAATTTAATGGTAAATCTCTTAGTATACAAAGGCAAGCAGCGATGGGAAAAACAAAAGAGAAGAGCCCACATTGTATGATGTCTAATTTGTTGCTAAAAATATAATAGAAAAACTTAAAATTTGAGGAGAAGACAAGAAGCAATAATTTGAGTAAAAGACGTCAATGAAATTGATTTAGTTGATAAAGTCGCAGTTTAACTACAACGACTAATGAGAACTTCTTTGACAGATGTATAAATACCTATGAAGATTTTGTTGGAGCTTACGTTGACTCTGGTGAACTCCTGCTAAACTTTAATTAACAGAAATAATAAGTAGATTTTTTTTCTGTGAAAGACTAAACCAATGTCAAGCTGAGAAATGAAAACACACATATATTGGACGAAGATCCAAGAACTAATTCAAAAGAAAGCATAGAAATTTTTAAAAATGTGTATTGAACAAAAGATCGCTCAAATTAATTTAAATAGTCATATTTAAAACAAAAAAATAATATTGACACAAAAACTAAAACAATAGAGAGATAAAGTAAAAATATAGTGTGAGTATAAAAGAAAAAATTGTCATAAAAATTATCACAAATTAATTGTCCAAATATCATTTGTCATTGAATAAAGATACCACACTGAATATAACATTGCACCTTCACCATCAAATTGTGATGAAGATACTTGAACAATTTTTAAAATTTCATTTTAGATGGGAGAGGTAGAGGTAGGGACAAGATTTGTGTGTGTGAATTGTAAATGTTTTCATTTTTATTTTTTAACAAAATTAGATTGTTGATTGAATTTAAATGAGTTTTTTTTGGATTCCACTGCTAAAGTAAATTGAGTCTTGCTCTAGAAGCGACCAAAGAAAATAATACTGCATAGACGAATTTTTTTGTCTATGGATTGAACTTAACTAAGAACATTGTGGACCAATGACTTTGAATTTGACCAAATATCACTGCGAACATTGAAAATGTTTTAGTTCAATCACTTGCATGGAGCAAGATCTTAGAATAAAGAACGTGCTCCAATGATAAAAAATGAACTTGCTCCAATAATCAAGTTTATCAAGACCCGACCTAAATTTTTTAACCTTTTCACATTGTATCAACATATGCATATATAACAATTTTTGGGCAATTGAGACATCAAGGACAAATTTTGAGCTGAGATCCCTCTAGAGTGACATTCATCATTAAGTGAGAAGTCTATAATGGGTTAGTTTCCATATAGAGGGAGTACTACCATTCTAAGTTCAAGTGAGAAGTCTATAATGGGTTAGTTTCCATATAGAGGGAGTACTACCATTCTAAGTTCAAAAAATAGGATGGGGAGCGATCGTTGTATGACTACGGGTAGGATTGCACTTGAGTGTTATCAATTTTTGGTGTCATCGTGTCATTGTTACTATATCTCACTTAACCATCATTCTCTCTCATCTAAATAATTTATTTTAATTATTCATTAATTATTCTCTTTCATTTAAAATGAACTAAATATACCAATGACATCAAATGCCAATGTCATCCAAGTATTTCCCTTCCGGGTTTAAAGAAATTTTTAAAAACACTTTTTATAGTAAAATTACCATTTTGAATAAAGATTCTTCAAATCTCACTAGGAAAATATCTACCAATCATGTCCCAATCCCAAGTACCATAACCATTAGAAGAATAAGGGAACACAAAGAAATTAGTTCCTCCTTGAGAAATAATTTCGGGTAGGTGAGAATGAAGGCTATTGCAAAACCCCAGTCCATAAATCGTTCGAAAACCTAGCATCATGACCATGCATCCTGAATATCCTAGTTAATGTTATCCTTGACATCATGACATCATCCCTCACATTAACAATCGTCAAAGTATAGTAAGATAATATGTATTAATTTTTCTTTTCTCAAAATGTCTAATTAAGCACAATGCTTTTTTTTTTTTGTACCCAAACAAATTAAGCACAGTGTAAAACAAAAAAACAAAATAAGCTTAGTTACGTTTTGACACTGCTCCTACCGTTCAATTCAAATACTAAGAACGGTAGCTATATCCAAACTTCAAATTCCATCATCATTGATTAGTCAAATCCATTGTTGTTTTGATTAACAAAGAAATAACATATTGGACATTTTTTCAATAATGGATTGGACTACCATGAGAACTTGGTGGAGCAGCACTGCAACTTTAGAAATCCTTGGCATACTACTTCTTGGTCAACTAGTTTCTTTCTTACTTGCTCTCATGAGCATTACTTCTTCTCTCATAGCCCAATTTGGTTGGTATTCTTACTTTCTTATTTTTTTTCCTGGATTTAATTAAACGGCCACATGAATTGATTATTGATATATATATAGGTGTTGATACACCTTTAACTCAGAGCCTGTTTACATATGGATCTTTAGCTTTGGTTTATGGAAGCATATTGCTTTATAGGCATCAAAAACCTCTGGTATGTATATGCATATAGTATACATATCTAATATCTTCATTTTATTTCTTATTCAATATCTTCTGCAAATGAATTTACACTATTGGAGTTTTTTTATATCAAGCATTGCATGTGTCCTTACTGTGCAGGTTTCTTGGTATTGGTATTTGTTACTAGGTTTTGCTGATGCTCAGGGGTGTTATTTGGGTAAGTAGTGTTATTCTTTCTATCAGTAAAAAAAACTAGAATATATGTGAATTTTAATTAATTTGATTTAGCATTATGCTCTGGCTTTGTATGCAGTTATCAAAGCATATCAGTATACTTCAGTTACTAGTGTAACATTACTGGACTGTTGGACAGTACCTTGGGCAATTCTACTCACATGGATCTTCCTTGGCACCAGATATTCCCTATGGCAGCTAGGTGGAGGAACACTCTGTGTACTTGGTCTCTCTTTAGTCCTACTTTCTGACTCTTGGGTTGGTGGTGGTGGAGGTGACATTCATTTATTCAACCTTTTTAGATTCAAAATTTTAATCAATTAGTTTGAGTATTGTTAATGGCAACAATGTTGTCCTAATTACAATTTTCAGGTGGATCAAAAGTTATCTTTGGTGATGTACTTGTTATTGTGGGGACAGTTTTCTATGCAATAAGCAATGTTGTTGAGGTATAGTACAAATGATTGAGTACAAATTTTACGTATCCGTCTGCACGCTAGTAATCATAAATCCATTTATGCTGCAGCATAAGATGCAATTTAACTTGTTTTCCATCTTACAAAATGCAGGAATTTTGTGTTAAGAAAAAAGACCGTGTTGAAACAGTTACCATGCTGGGTGTTTATGGATTCCTAGTTACTGCTATTGAAGTGTATCCTTGTTACTGTTTTTTGTTACTTGGCTATTGCCTGTTACCAAATACAAATTATTCTAATTTAACTTGCTTTTCTGTTTTATAATTTTGATTGCTTCCTTTACTTTATTATCCCATAGATCTGTTCTAGAATTGAAGACTCTCAAATCAATCAAATGGTCTGCAGATATTGTAAGTGGTCAGTTCTCATATCATTTTTGGCATAGTGTACTTAACTTCTAAATTATGTTTGTCAATAACAGGACACTGGAAATTCCTATTTTTGTATAGTTTAATTTTTATAGTAGATACCTAAATTCCTTAACAGGTACTTGCTTATGCTGGCTATGGTGTGTCAAGCTTCATATTTTACTCACTTGCTCCCTTTGTTCTAAAGGTTAGTTTCCTTCTCATGGACTTGTTTGTGACAATGTGACAATGCTGTTTTGATTTGTTTTCCAATCTTCTCAAAAAAAATAAATCATTTAGATTTGGTTACATGTGATAATTTTAGCTCAACTATATAGATAAAAGTGTTAAATTTGTTGTTTACTAAAAAAAAGTGCTAAATTTGTTTTTAATCCCTGTAAATTGTCATCTATCAAATTTAGTTTCTACAAATATTTTGACTGTTATTTAGTCACTAAGGATATATTTAGTATTGTGGTAGATTTGCTGAAATTAGGGTGAGTCACTATACAAAAACTACATAGATTTTGCAAAATTATTGTGGTTCAATGTGATTTCGGCAAATCCACTCCGATACCAAAGATGCACTAAAACGGGCACATATAGTTAATCAGGAAATATTTTATAGGGAATTAAACTATATACCTAGTTTTAAATAGTGTGATGGAATATGATGGAATTTTGTCTCATGCAGTTGAGCGGATCAACAATGTTTAATCTTTCTCTTCTAACATCTGATATGTGGGCAGTGGTTTTTAGAGTTTTCATTTATCACCAGAAGGTATTAATTTCCGATATTCATTTGCATCGCTATAGCTGTTGAAAAATCTAAATTTGATGATCTTTATTTTCATTACAATGTGATCACAAAGTGTTAATATTTCAGGTGGATTGGTTGTACTTCGTTTCCTTTTTAGTTGTGGGCATTGGTCTCATCATTTATTCTTCAACGTATGTTTGTTTTTTACATCTGGCCATTATAAGCTAAGTTTTGATTACAGTGCCTTTATAATTGTAACTATAATTAATTCATTGTTATAAAAAAAAGAAAATCATGTTAATTACTAACTAATTGGATTGTATTCTATCAGAGAGAAGAAATCAGTTCCTGCATCAACTACTACTGAGGATGAGAACCTGAACACAGAATACCAAATACTTAATGCTGAAGGTGAAAGCACAACATTTGATCAAAATGATTCTTTAGCTTCGTGAGGGAAACCTCATTTGAAATTGGATGGAGAGGCTTAGTTGGGCTAGCTTCTTTTATTTTATTTTTTTTTACAAAAAAAGTCTTTTAAATAAAAGGATGTTATGCATGCTGAACAATAGGGGTGGAAATAGCATATATTGTTAAGTCAGATCAGCTAAATAAGACAGGCAAAAGCCTTTTTAATAACCTTCAATTGAAAAAACGAGACTTCTTTTTGGTAAGAAAAAGGGTAATTTGCTCTTCTCTTCTTGTCAAATAGCCGAACTTGAGTTAACTCATTCAGGTGTATTTTCAACGTGAGTTAACTTATGTAGATGTATTTTTCAGCGTGAATTAACTCACGTAGGACGAAAATGAGTAAAAACAAATGGGAGAAGAGCAATTCTCAAGAAAAAGACTTCACATCACCTAAAGATGGTTTTAAGCCTTTTTTTTTTTTGAGCAAAAAGATGGTTTTAAGCCTACCACAATGTTTTATTTAAATGTAACGAAAAAGAGTGATTTATTTAAATAAATATAAATAATTATTTTTATATATATCGAAATGATTTGAAATTACATGGACAAAAATCTAAGTTACTCCTGTTTAGAAGTGATCAATTGCATAATTAAGCCTTTTATATATATTGTTGAAATCTATATGACTCTTACCAAATTTTTGGTTTAATCTATTTGAATTTTATCGAGTATAAAAGAAACATAATTTAGTGTGAACTATTTGAATACCAACTTTATGAAAGAGTGCACTGAGAAGTGAATGGTTAAAAATGTATTTCTAGCAAATGGTTGCAAACTTAAACACTATTATTGTATTGGCTTCAGCATGCGACTAATACATTGTTGGTTCGCCGTTTCTTACTGATTTTAACGTGCGTTGTAGGGTAATTTGACTTATTAATTTAGAGGCTGATATTGACCTCTCTTAAATATCAATAGTCTCTGAAAAATGTTTTATCTGAGGGAAGGTCTCCGGTGGCGTGTCAAAAGTAGTACCGATGGTTAAAGTATTCTGTCGTGCATTATAAGTTACAGAAAGCTAATACAAATCCGCCATGCCATGTACAGAAGGAGCATGTTGCAATATGTAAAGTGTTGGTTAATCTGACATTAAAAAAGTTAAGATTGAACAACGTATAAAAGGATTTATAAATTGAACAACATATAAAATGATCTATAAATTAAATGTCTTCAATTTTCTTGTGAAGAAGTGGCGTCAATATTATTTATGTTGTCGCTCTTAGCATACAATGCATTCGGAAAGAAAAAAATCAATGCATTATTTGGTTTAGCACTTGCTGTTGGGCATAGAATTCAATGCAAATTTGTTCAAAAAAAAAAGAGGAGATTTTTACCATCTATGTAATTTTACTCAATTTGAATGATTAATCTTTATGGAAATTTTTGTCTTGAATAAAAAACTTTTAGAATCAAGCAGGTCCATACAATTTAGTACAAATTTCAATTTAAAAAAATAGGGTCAGAGAGATATATTGTAATTCAAACATCAAGGATGAGTTTAATTCAAAACTTCTCTTAAAAGTGAAGAGTGTAATTTACTCATGTATTAATAAGGCCAAAATCAAAAGATTGCTGCCCTCTCACTCCCATGCTCCTTTGCCAACAACATATCGATGCCCACGTGATGGTAATTGATTTGGCCTCTAAATTTCTAATCGAGTCATGATTCGAACGTGGCCAACTGTTTGCTGCATGATTTTTTTGTTGTCGAAAGAATTGAGGTGCATGATTATATTATATTATATTTCGTATGATTTGGCATGTCTGTTCAAATTGTTTTGTTTAATGAACATGAGAAGAAATAGTATGGAACGTCTGGGTTAGTTTAAATGATGAGACAAATATCAAACAACTTTAAACATATTGATATACAATTTGGAAATATGAGACAAATATCAAATTACAAACAACTTCAAAATCAACTTTAACACCCACCTTCACACTTAGCGTGAATCTGAGTCTAATTTTAATATTGCAATTGTCAACCCGACTATGATACCATGTCAAACGATCATGGATCTCATTCCAAAAACTAAGATATATGTGTACTCAAACATATTTTACACTCAACAACTCGGAAATCTGAACAATATGAGACAAATAACAAACTGTAAACAATTTTAAAATCAACTTCAACACCCACCCTCACGCTTACCATAGATTTGAGTTGATTTAAAAATGTGATTAAAACGTATATTTGATTCCTAAAATAAAACGACAATGACATAACTTTATCAAGAGAAAGACATTTGAGTGACATAGATTCACGGTGTTCCCAACTGATTTATTGGAAATGGAAAAAGGATATTCATAAAAGAAAGATGGATCCACCACGTGTAAAATTCTAATTGGTTAAAAACACATAGACGAGAAAAGTTTCATATATAATAACATCATCATTATCATCCAAACAAATCCATTTTCATTCATTCTTCAACTTCATCGTCCCTATCTGCATTTTCCTTCACCTTTGCGTGTGTATGTATGTATTCATCTTCAATCACACATACATAAATACATACATACATACACACACGCATCATCATTCAACCGCTCTTATATTTTTTTCTCCGCATTTTATTGAATCCTTAGCTATTTGCGATTTGATTCAATTCAATTTTTTATAATCATGAACGGTTTGGTCAACAACGGTAACGCTGGCGTCAACAGTGTTCTTGATAAGGCGGAGAAACTTATTATTGATACTGACCCTGGGATCGGTTTGTTTCATCTCTTTTATATTTGAATTGTTTAATTTGTTTGATTTTCTGTTTATTTGATTAGATTTGAGGTAATTGATAAAACATTGTTAGGAGTTTCTTAATTCTTATTATATCATGTGGTTGGATTCAATATTATTAAGCTTAGCGGAATTTGAACAAATCATTGTTTTGGGAGATGGGTGATTGACAAGACCGGTTGAATTTTGATTTTACTTGATTTGTGTATTTTTTTTTTAAAACTAAGTTTTGTTGAGAAGTTTTTACTGGTTTTGTTGGTGAAATATGAATTAGATTTTTGTGATTATGCAGATGATAGTATGGCGATCTTGATGGCATTTCACTGTCCTGAAGTGGAGGTGATCGGTTTGACGACTGTTTTTGGGAATGCTCAAACTGAAGATGCTACACGTAACGCATTGCTTTTGGTACGTGATTTTTTTCCTTCCAGACTTGGAAACCATGTCAATCATTTGTATGTCCTAGCTCAATTGACAAATGCCGATATGGTTAGGCTTGATATCCGTGGTGTGAGTGTGTGGTGAGTTTCAGGTGATATTTGTCATTCTGTCTATAGAAGAAAAAGAAATCATGTCAATCCAGATTGATGTTGGCTATTGATTCTGAAAAATTCTGTCTTTTTATGTTTTTGGAATCTGTTCTTGATTGTGTTTTTAATGTTTGAAAAGGATAGTGTGAGATCGCAGGCCGTCAAGATGTTTCCGTTGCAGAGGGAAGCATTGAGCCATTGAAGGTATCTAGTTTTGACTTTTGAACTTTGGTGTCAATTTAGTCACATTAAGTTTTATTTAGATGTATGCTTTGCATCCTTTTTTGCCTCTGTTAATTATGTTGTATTTCTGGAATAGGGTGGAAGGCCTCGAGTTGCTGATTTTGTTCATGGTAAAGATGGATTGGGAAACCTATTCCTACCTGACCCTAAAACTAATAAAATTGACAAAAGTGCTAGTGAGTTTTTAGTGGAGAAGGTTTCTGAATCTCCTGGTGAAGTAACCGTTCTTGCACTTGGACCACTTACAAACATAGCTCTAGTGAGTTGCAAATTTCTGTCTTGTATACATTTGTAAATTGAAATTACAATTGTATACATATTTTGATCTGATAGTCTACCTTTTGTTTTAGGCAATCAAAAGAGATTCTTCTTTTGCAAGCAAGGTGAAGAGAATAGTTGTACTTGGCGGTGCATTTTTTGCCTTGGGGAATGTCAATCCAGCTGCAGAAGCAAATGTAAGTCGGAGCGTTCTGTTTGTTGTGTTTCGTGGAATAAGAAAAAGATACATAGACTTATTTGCTTTGGATCTTTCTATTGATGTTTTGTAAGATAGAGGTTATATAAGTATGACGGTAATTTGGGTTGGTATTGTTGTCAAAAAGCAACTATAGCTGCACAATAGCTCTACAACACATCGGAGTTTGAACAAACCACTGTTGTCTGTGATCCGTGATATGCCCACCATTGTCGTCAGATAGAGGTTATATAGTAGTGGTATAGCATAGTGAAATTTAGGGCCTTATATGTGATGATCCAATAAACAATCTTTACTTTTATAAAGAGTAAGCCTCTTTTTGGCTTCTTGACATTGAGGACTACACACTATACATTAATTCACACGTGTATTATTTTCTCAAGCGAGTGATTATCCAAAAATAACCAAATGGATTCATTTTTAGGCGAAAGTGATATCATATTCATCCTAATCCTGATGACTATTCCTAAACTTGCAGATATATGGAGACCCAGAAGCAGCAGATGTTGTGTTTACCTGTGGGGCAGATGTTGTTGTTGTTGGAATAAACATCACAACCCAAGTGCAACTTACAGGTGGGATTGTAATCCCAATTGGGAATGATTTCTCTGCTACCATAAGCTATTTATTCCTATTCTTGGTTAGACACTGAAAAGTGATCGTTTTTTGTTGGTTTCAGACGCCGATCTGCTTGAGCTGAAGGAATCAAAAGGAAAGCATGCATCTCTTTTGAGTGACATGTGCAAATTCTATAGGGATTGGCATGTAAAATCTGACGGTGTCTATGGTAATTTCACATACTATGATCTGCAAGTTATGCTGCTAAGGAATACATCCTTAGCTAATTAAAGTTGGAAGGAGAATGATAATTTGATATCTTCTTTCAGGGATTTTCCTCCACGACCCTGTTAGTTTTGTGGCAGTTGTGCGTCCAGATCTTTTCACATACAAGAAGGGAGTAGTGAGGGTAGAGACACAAGGCCTCTGTGTTGGACATACTCTATTAGACCAAGGACTAAAAAGGTTTGTCAAAATCTGAAACTATTATTCTTATTTACTCCTTTTGGTGCTAATATTTTTATGCTCAACATAATTGGGTTTCATTTCATACAGATGGAATACCAGCAACCCATGGACGGGTTATTCTCCTATTTCAGTTGCTTGGACTGTGAATGTCGAGGGAGTTCTTAATTACATCAAGGAGCTGTTGATGAAACCCTGAAGTATAGGCATTTGTACATGTCAAAGCTTTGGAAAAAGTTATGTATAAGGTCATTCTATTTATTTAACTAATTGTAAACTAGAACTTTGGGTATCAAGGGCCCATAATTGTTCCCTTGATCTTTAGGCCTATGAGTCCTTGTCCCAGTCAATCTTAATAGTTCACGTACCAATAAATTTCTGATTCACCGCTCTGAGAAGTACGAATGCAGTCGACTCACTCTAAAAGTATCCTCAATGGAGAAATCTATTTTTGATACTTAAGTGGATTTCACATATACATATCACCAATTATATTTTTAATGATAGTACTACTTAATAATCAGTGAATCACTTCAACCAACATCTCAAAAAACAATTACTAAAAGAGTACTACTTATATTAGAAGGTGTGACCATAATATACTTGTGGATGTGAGTTCATTAACTGCATCTTCCTCTTTTCAATACTACAAAATCATAGCTTTGCCACATTTGAGTTAATATCTGGACATAGGAAATAGGAATATATGTTTGTTGTGAAAGAGCGTAGCTGAAGTTGTAGATCACTTTTATTCAGAGTGATAAATGTCATTCTTTTCTAAGTTGCTATGCATAATGGCTCTAGCATGGACAAATCTAGAAATAAGGTATAGAATTACCTATAGAATTTTGTTGGTCCATTGTCATATACACCCTCCAATCACAAATATAAGTAAAAATTTATGTTTTAGATTCATTCAATAAATGATGTATGTTGTGATGTAGTTTTTTCTAACTGAAAGTCGGTAGTAACATACAATGAATGCGTCCATTTTGTATGTAACTAGAATACTCCTTGAATATAATTAATCTTGATTTTTGTTACTAATTAGGGGTTTGCTTGATTTTTGTTGTTGTTGTCAAATATGTACTTATATTTAGGAACAAAGGTCTGTGTATAAAGTCTTCGTAGCGAGGATTAAGAGAGCAACTTCAGAACAATTTATTAATTCATTCTAAACATTTTGAAAGTGAAGTCCTGAAAGATTAGAGAGGAGAGGAAGTTCAGAGAAAGTGCCTTAGTTGTGCATGATTTTTCAGACGTATAATTTTCTTATATCAAAGTGGATCATTCAAATCTGATTCTATTCCCAAGACATATGAGTTTATCTGGACAACCAAAATTCTCGCGTGTTCTTGCAATTTAATTTTCCTATTTAGAGAGTTTTATGCACTCAATTGATTATTTATCAATTGATTTTCATTAACATTATTTTTCATTGAGTTTCAATGTAGTTTCCACTTCGAATCACAATCCTTACACATCTTTTGAACATTTAGTCACATGTTTATACTGCGCTATCCATGTAATTTGTTGTCGAAATTTGTATAAAAAAAAAAAACTTTTAAATTATATATGATATCAAGAAGTAGTTGGTAAAACAAATCACACGTATTTAGTTCGTTTTTTTTAAGGGAAATGTTAACTTGTGCCTTTAAGGCACAAATTTAGAAGCTAAATGTAGAAATAATGTATTGGAATGTGTGCATTAAATTTAATATTTAATGTTTTAATAAATTGAACGCAGAAAGCAGAGAATATTTCTTTTTTACATTTCTTAACACTACTTTTTTTAAAAGCAAACGTATTTTGTCAATAGGCTAATTGGTACCGCAATAGTCTTTAATTATTTTTTCGAAATAATGTCAACATTAAAGAAATAATATATGCATCGCAAATGTTACGTATTGTGATAGTGATTAGTTTAAATAAATGCATGATTCGAAATGATTGAAAATTTACCCAATTAAAATACGATATTCAAGATGATAAAATAAAATTAAAATATAATAAAATAGACGCAAGGTACGTGCTCTAAAGCTTGAACTAAAAAAAAAAAGCTCTACATCAATTTTCAAAACGTCACTCCTCATAAGAAAACTGTATACTTAGAGTATACAGTGTTGGGTGGCTTTGAGCATGGGTGAGATGACCTACAAGCTACAACTTATTAACGATACTTTGATTGCTATGCAAAACTTGTTTGTTTTAGAGGAAATTTATTACCATAATATTATTGACTTTGCAAATTGCAATGAAATAATGTAAGGAGAAGATAAATAATTTAGTTTATTGAAAGCTCGCCGATTTCTCAGTTCGCTGGAGGCTGGAGTACTCAAATGCTTAGGACCGCCCTAAAGTCCCCATGTCATGTTTAGGAGTACCCTAACTCCTTGTTTTGAGGATCATTGCTCTTTCTAAATTGATGTACGGTTGTGGATGGAAGTTGTTGATGATGTCTAATTGTTTATAGATTTTGTATTAGTTTGAGTATGAAGTGGATAATCATAATATGCCGTCAAACCCACCCTTATCACCCATGTTGCCTTTAAAGACCAGATTAGGAGACAAATAGATGCTCTTAAAATTCCAACTTGTTATAGATCAAGGAGTAGATATGCTCTTAAAATTCTAACTTGTTCTAGATCAAGAAACTAGGCAACTAATCCTTTTAGCTCCACCCCATTTATAAATCATGAACGAGTCTTGCAAATGTAGAGGTTGGAACAGTTGTTTAAATTGACCAAACTACAATTGGAAATTTCACTTGCTAAAATTGACAAAGTTAGAACCAAATAATTTGACTCTAATGGTTAATGAAATTCAAAAAAATTGTTCAAGTAAATCGCAATTCGATTTCTGAATAAAACTATCATTGATCAGACTTTACTTTTATTTCGACCAAACTTTGGATTACTAAAGCTATTTTTCTCTATGGAAAAGAGGGTTAACACTCTTGACCAAAATAAAAGGAGGTTGAATGTGAAAATTAATATATAAGCTATAAAGTACTTGGTTTCAAATGATTTCTCCCTTTAGAATATAAAGACAATTTTTTTAACCTTTTCCACCAATAACTTGTTAAATAATTCACCTTCTGTAAAAATAAAAATAAATAATTCACCTAATTATTTCATTACTATTACTTACAAGTACTAGTAGTAGTAACAAAGGAACCCTTGAAAGTCAAAGCAAAGACAAATCCAAGTAGAAAAGGAAAAACCTAAAGAGTCAAACCAAAAATCAACTCCATTAAATAAAGCAGCCAAACTAACTCTTTCTCTAATTTTAGTTCAATGTTTGAAAGTCACCTACTTCAATGAAGGAGCCATCTCAACACCTATACAAAACCATTTTCTATACCAACTCCAACCACCAACGAAAGCAGCCTCCTTTCTTGTATTCAATCAATCAATTTATATATACACCCCCCTAAGTTAAGACCAAATATGTGTCCTTGTCACCGTGACTATTTGAAAGCTAAACCTTCAAGAAGCTGACAACATCGAACAAGCAAAGTGTTACATAAATTGTTGAACAAACTTAGTCATATATATACAATATATGGCTTGTGCATTTTCTTCAATAACAATGGCCATGAGAATTTCTAGATACTGTGTTTTATTTGCAGCAGTAATAATTCTATTATTGAATAGCTGTGAATCAAGAAGAAGCGAATTGACGGTTGAGATGAAGCAGAGGATTGCTAATAACAACAAAGCGTGTGATGAGATATATGTGGTTCGTGAAGGAGAGACTCTTCATACAATAAGTGAAAAATGTGGTGATCCATTTATTGTTGAAGAAAATCCACATATTCATGACCCAGATGATGTTTTTCCTGGTCTTGTTATCAAGATTAATCCTTTCACCAATCGATAGAAGTCTTGTATCTTTTGGGGTCTTGTTGAAGGTTACAGTACAAGATTTATGAAAATACTCTTAATTATACTTGTGTTCCTTCAAAATTTCTCATGTATTGGAAGCATAATCCTGCGTAAAACATGTTCTGTTTTTATGATTTGTACATATAATATTTGCTTCATTTTACTTTACCATGAGGACACAGGACATCTTTATTAAATAGATAAATAACGGAGTAGGAGGAAATATTTACGGTTGTACACCCTTACCCTTAGTCCAAAATAAGTGTTGCTTTTAATTTTCAGAGCAATTTAATTATTTTCTTCATTTTTTTACCGTCTAATTAATTTCTTTCGACGTTTCTCTAGATTCTTTTAATCCATTTTATTTTAAACTAAAATTGATTTTGACATATTATTACACATTAGCAAGAAAATGAGTATGGCTCAGGTACTTTCGTTTTTTCCACTATTTCTTTACGCACCCACTATTATTTGTTAACTTAAATGAGTATGGTTTACCGAGGCCGATATTGATATTCCAAGAAAATTTATTTATTTTTTCATTTTTATCGTAAAAGAATGCATTTATTAATACTGATAGAGCAGAAAACACAAATTCAACTTTGCTAAAAAAATTGAATACAAGATCAGCATGTCTATAAAATAATTTGACAAAATCAAAGTGATAGGCATAATAATCATTTACAACAAATGAACACCACTTCAAAATGGAAAATCAAACAACGTCGCATAAAACGACGATCAAATAGTTACGTACGAAACATTCAAAACAGTACAAAACGACGATCAAAACAGTTTGGCACTAAAATGACGGAATCTCGAAAATTAACACAAGAAAAACCTAATCTAGATGAAAATCACTATTTAGATTTAAAATGATGAAAGATGCAAATGGGTGATTTCAGATAAAAAAAAAACACACAAAACTACCCCATTTAAAGTGGATGCAGAATATAAAACATTTAGAAAAAGTGAAATTTATCTCTCTAAAAAATTAGGCCGAGAAAGTCAGATATTTATTTATTATATTTTTGTTAAAAAAATTGTCATAAAACAAATATTAGATTGTTACCCAAGTCAAGCCAGTTTGTTTAGGGTCAATAGAGGGATTCTTATTACAAATTTCGGTATGAGCCAGCATTAGAGGTTCTGTGCAGTTTAGCATCATAAAATACTTTTTACGACAATGCTTGCAAGCAATAGTTGGTATCACATAATGAAGTACAAGAACGAGGAATTGGTTTTCCCTCTTTTTTATCAGGATCAACAGGTAGCAAGGGTAGCAACTTCTTCGCTTTCAACAACTACAGTTGGAGTTGTTTGAACAACATCACTTGGAGCAGAAAATTCTATTGTTGAAAATACATGTTAACAAAAAATTAAACTACTTACATTTACATTAAAATCAAAACAGAAGCATGAAGAAAACATGATTACATTTTGAACAAAACATGAAGCACGTTAGTAAAAAATTGAGCTAAGACAGAAACTGTGACAATCAAAAGATAACAAACATAATTAAGTAAGAATTAACTATAAAAAAATATTACAGAACAAAAACTTAGAAGATAACGTCTTCTGCTGTTATTTTACTTGAAATAAAAAAATAATTTAGACCACAAGAGTGACAGACAAACAAGAACCAAGAGATACAAGTTTGAGATTAAAAGAAGAAAATGAAAAAACATAGAGATTGAGATTTGATCCTTACGGTATAGTATAGAATAGGAAGGCAGAGGCAATAATCTACTAGGGTTTCTAAATGAATAAAGATTGGTAGACACTTTGTACACCCCTTTGTATCACTCGAAAATTTCAGTTAACCAAATATATGCTCTGTGTGACCACATTTTTTCAATTGCATGACCACTATGTGGAAGCTAAAAAATATGGTCATGCAACTAAAATGCGCGTGACCACTATTTTTCCACTTAGTTAACCAAATAAATTGTGGAAAAATAGTGGTCACGCAACTAAAAAGGGTACGTTGGTAAAGAAATATTTAATGCGCTTATATATTCATCAATGATAAATTTACTACAAACACTTTCAATTCCACTCCCATCACCGGTCATAACAACATGATGAGGAATACTTCTTCACCTCATTATCATTGGTTTGATCATAAATCAAAAAACAACGATGTTGATATGTCTCCTGCAAGTGAAAACGACGACAAGGTAATAATATCCATGTGATTTGTATGCTAGAGAATTCACATTTGACAACACACTCGGTGACAACAAAATATATTATCGTGCCAACTACCTTCTTCAACCTAAAATCAAGAAACAGAGACATGATCAAGGTAGTAAGAAGGGTACCTTGAAGATCAAACACTCATGTGATGTTTGCAACAAGGTTTTTTCATCCAACAAAGCTTTGAACGAAGCATTTGTCATTATCAACATTGTATATTGGTATATGATCAAACAAATGATGAGAATGAGGTGAAGACGATTCTTCATCATGATGTCATGGATGATGATAAAGTTGAGTTGAAAGGGTTTGAATCAAAAGAAATAAATATAATAGTGAATTAAATATATCATTATCAACAAACCCCTTTTCTTTTATATATATTTTTTTGCAAAAAAAATAAAAATAGACCGCATGTTTAATTTACTTCACATTTTGAAAAACAATAAATAAAATAAAAATGGGGTTATGTTGGTCAAAAATATTTAATTTGTTGATATATTCTTGAATGATTAATTTACATCAAACCCTTTCAAGTCCATTGCAACGACACTCACATCATTGCATGATGAAGAATTCTTCTACACCTCCTTATCATTGGTTTGATCATAATCCAAAAGACAATAATGTTGATTTGTTTCTAAGAAATGAAAACGACAATAAGGTAATAATTTTCAGATGTGATTTGTATGCTAGAGAATTCACATATGACAACACACCGAGTGGCCACAAAACATATTATCGTGCCAGCAACCTTCTTCAAGCTAAAATCAAGAAACCAAGACATTATCGTGGTAGTAAGATGTGTACCTTGAAGATCAAACATTCATGTGATGTTTGCAACAAGGTTTTTTCATCCAACAAAGCTTTGAACGGACACATGAAATGTCACGATAAAAGGGGTTTAAAGAAGAGTATTATTCACTCACCTACTACTGATCGAGATCTGTTACCACCCATTGATTTTTAAATGTATTTGCCACCACAAACCTACATGATTAATAAAGAGTAAGAAAAGTATTACGGATGATGAAGTCCTTCATCATCTATAGTATTTCTCTTGCTTGTGTTTTTTGGTTTTGTAAGTTGGTGGAAAATACTTTTGACAAATCAATAACTAGAAACTAATAATGGTTAGTAGTGGGTGGGTGAATAATACACATCTTTGAACCCTTTTCAAAGTATCATTTCATGTGTACTTTCAAAACTTTGATGGATGAAAAAACCTTGTTGCAAATACCGCATAAATGTTTAATTTTTAAGGTACCTATCTCAATAATTTGATATGTCTCTATTTCTTGATTTAAGCATGAAGAAGGTTGTTGATCGATGATATGATTTGTGACCACCAAGTGCGTTACCAAATGTGAATTCTCTAGACCTCAAATTAAATTTGTGAATTCTTGAACCTTGATGTCATTTCTCATTTGCAAGAGGCGAATAATTATCAACATTGTTTATTGGTTTATGATCAAACAAATGATGAGAATGAGGTGAAGAAAAATTCTTCACCATAATGTCATGAACGATGGTAAAAGTGGAGAGGGGTTTGAATCAAAAGAAACAAATATAACAGTGAATTAAATATATCATTATCAACATACCCCTTTCATTTTATATATATTTTTTGCAAAAAAAATAAAATAAAAAAAATACCATGAGGGGAATATAAATTAATTATCTTTATCTTTAAGCAAAAATTTATAAAAACAAAACCAATTAAATTCAATATTACCTTGCACTTACTAATTTGTGATAAAAAAATAAAGTATTTTATATATTAAACAAGTTATTGGATGCTGCATTTTCAAGTGAAACACACACAGACAAAAGTACATGCTCGGTAAATCATGTGACGGTGATGAAAATTGAAAACCAATATTTGCCTTAAATTTGTAGAGATTGCCCATTTTCATCTAAGTGGAAATGTCTTTGGTTCCCTTGCAAACTATGGTCAGACTAAATACCTCCACATCTTTGATTGGACTATGAAACTAATCTAATCATTAATTTGTGCTTCTTCAAATAAATAAAAAAATCATTGGTTGATGCATAATCTTATATAATTACTAATTAGAAAGACCAAAGTGCCCGCAACAGATATCAATACACACCATTATACTTGCGGAAGGAGTGTTTCAAGTAAGATTTTGAATCAAGCCAATAATTAAATTAGTTTCATAAGTGAATCAAAGATGTGGAGATATTGGCTCAACAGAAGTCAAGGACATTTATAATGATTAAAAAAAGAGTAGAGTTGATTCTTCTAAATCAATAATTTTCATTATTTGGTTTTCTTTGAATACTGCCATATTGTGATGTATAATGGTTTTTCAATAACCAGCTACTTGTTTTCTTTCATAGAATATTCTACAAACCCTAAAAAATCTAAATATCTTATTCTAAATGACGAGTTTTTTTTTTTTAATATCCACATAGAAAAGTTTAATAGTAGTATATAATTAAAAAAAAAAAAATTCACAGAGAAAAGCGAGAATTTCATGCACCTCGTATATGCCGTCACGGTCAAGGAAAATAATGAACCTCGAGCTGCAATTCTTTCATTAAGTGGAGACATCTCTACCTTATCATCATATCGACATGCACGACATGTACCTCCTACACAAGAAAACCAATAAATTTTAAACTTATTTTTTGGCAAAAAAAAAAAAATTGATATTATTCTACAAGTATATGTAGACAAACCTACAAATCTTTATCAGATGTCCAAGGGTCAGGTTTACTAAACTCAATGAGATCCTCTAAGTGGCAATGCAATGTGTATTGCTTATCAATAAAAATAAGTATGGTGACTAAATAATGAATTTGCCCGTAATGATGAAACCAAAAGGAGATCTGAAGTATCCTCAAGCGGAAAAAATAATAATATTTGGACTTTTGGAGTGATCACTACTAGTAAATTTTAAAGGAAAGGTGAAACTCTTTGAATCAAAATTAATGATGGATTATATAGTACTACCGTAGATTGTGTTTAACAATTGAAAAAAATATATATAATACAAGAATAGTAGGAACGATTGTTGAAGTACCGGTGTAAACTGAAATTATATAATTATTTTAAAATGAAATAATAAACTTTCACAACAATTAAAAGAAAAAAAGAAGCAAACGGGCGATCGCAAAATTGTAAAACACGTGAATGGTAAAATATCACTTCCACTTTGTCAAGCACAAATACCATGTAAAATACGTGAATAGTAAAATATAGAATTTACAAAAGTTTAAAAAGTGAATAATTCAAATAGCAATATAAAAAAGACACAATTCATGTTCCAACAAAATGAAGAAATAATAATAAAATACAATCAAAAACCCTAAATCTGAAACGAAAACGAATAACAAAACAGGTTTTGGGTTAGAGATTCTAAGCACAACAAAAACTTATGAAAGTGTAATTTCATACCTAAAATAAACTTGACGACGGGATGAAGTTCTGACGTAGAAGACTGAGTGCAACGTAGGGGAGAGGCAAGAGGGGTGGCAGCTAGGGTTTCATAAAGGAAGCTTGGATCTGCTAGAATATGTTTTTGAAGATGTTAAACAAACAAAATGATTATATATACAAAAAAAACTAGGGTTAGGTTTTTTAATATGGGCTTTGGGCTAAATAAGTTTGTTAAATTTGTAGCTTGGGCTTTATTTATTTATTATTTTTTTAAGCAAAAGTTTTTGTCTATTAATCAAGTTTTTTGAGCAGAAGTTTGTTAAATAAGTTTATTTATTTATTTATTTATTACAATAAGTTTTTGTCCATTTTTTTCCTCATTATATACGTTTTCTCATGGGCCTAATTTTTTTCCCTTCAAAATACCCTTTGCTTGACAAATATTTTCTCATGCGCCATGATTTTTTCTTCATAATACCTTTTACTCAACAAAAATAATTCGAATCTTCTAAAATTGCTCATGTCTATCTAAAGCTTGTAAATATGCAGTGCAAATTATATTTGCCGAAAACTTACAAAATTGTTCGGCAAATAGAATCTGAAATGTGTCAAACCCCATAAGACAAATTGCAGTGCATAAATTAACATAGTTTGGATTATATAAACCGAACTTTTAACATGTGGTTCAAAATATATTTGTCGAATGTGCCAACACACAGAGGCAGAATACATGTTCATTAATCAACACCCTTTTTGGCAGATTGACGAATCAAGATTGATTTAACATATGCATCAAAACAAATTATAAGCAAATAAATTAATGAGACAATATGAAACAACACACATGTAACATAAAATTAAAACAATGTCTCAAATATTCAAAGGTTACCACCAAACAAAAAGCGTTCAAACAAAACTTAAAAAAAAACATAAATTATCCATATGATACGTCAGAGTAATAAAACTATTGGGTAGCCCTGGCACCCCAATCACGCCTACGACGATATATAATCCCTCCTTGAGCCTCCTGTAGAATCACATGCAAACTAATTCAGATCGGACCTCCCTTCACCTACCTGACCACTGCCAATGATAGCAAGGGTATGGTCTCTAACCCGGGATATGAGTATCCTCTTGCTGACATATGGTGTTTGGATGTGAAATGGAAAAATATTGTCTCATGTATCCATTTGTCGTCTCTAGATCAGTTGGAGCAGGCAAGCTCAAATCATGTTGAGTTAGCACATAACAAAGATATTGCAAATAGCTCTAGTTGATCTTCGACTCGATCATCTGGGATTTGCACTTTATGTTGATGCTTGGGATAGTTTGGACATAACCCAACTGGTGTAACACCCGCTCCGGCATATATCAGACCCTACGAGGTTCGTATCTGAGCAATCTAGAATAAAGATTGATTTGCTCAGACGAACATGTCTGGTGCTGGGGCTGATACAGGTTCATGACAACAAACCCAAGATCCTAGTGATCCAAATCCGATATCTTGATACGAGTTCATATCTGGTGTGGGATCTGTAGGGAAACAAACATCAAGGCACACGGATGTGGATCCTCTCAATGTCCAACCCAATAATCCATATCCCTGGTAGGCTGAAAATGTTTAAAAACCCAAGACTGCATCAACAACAACATATCAACATCAGTACAAAAAACATTGTTAACATGTAAATAAAGAAACAATTCATTTTTATTACATGTAACAAGGTCAATTATCCAGACATATGTGAAGTATTATAATGAGTTCCATTGTTAAGTTTCATGTACATGTTAGCAAGGCAACCGACACCAGCGGCGGAGCCAGAAAAAAATGTTCAGGAGGGCAGCCAAAATAAATTATAATATATGTATACATAAAATTTATGTTTTAATAAAATTAAACATAAAGTTTACCAGTAAAACAATAAATTACATACCTTAAAAATTCAAAATAATTATCTACACTTTCAAAATAGTAAATTCAAAATAGTAAAGTGTTGAGATGGGGAAGAGGGTGGGCTGCAAAGTAAATTTATTTAAAAAATAATGATATTTTAGCAATTTCCCCAATACAAAAAATTATTTATTTTTGGTGGGATGGGCCATGGTCCACCCATGCCCTAAAGGGGAAGTCGCTCCAAATGTGTGATCGAAAACCAGCTCCATGTCCCGAAAGTACTTCAGGTATGTCATGTGCATATAGTTTGCGCTCTTGTCAGTGAAGAGTGTGACACCCACAAAGTAGAGTAGATAGATGCAAAGAGTCTCGTCCTGCTTCATCTACATCTCTTTAACATCACCCTCTTTCTTAGCCTAACCTGCTTCCTGTAGACGCTTCTTAAAATCTGCCCTCAACCAGTCAAAACACGCATGATACCCTTTGTTTTTCTCACCTGGCACTCAATTGTGTCAGACCTAGAATGAGGACCATTCTGGTCTAGGAACCGACACTTGACATGGAGATGCAGCAGACATGACACATCATCAAATGTCACTGCCATATCCCAAATAAGAAGATGGAAGCTAGACGACTCCTCGTGTTATCTATCAATAAAACAAATAACAGGTCATGACAATGGATAGATAACTGACATTTTGTATCTTTGAACCATCGCTCTTGCATCCTATCCAAATTTGGTTCTTTCATAGCCTGCAACTTTTTGCCGTTGTTCACACACTTTAAGTTGGCATGCCACTACAGTAATTGAAAAACAAAAAATTAATATTATGATACAATTCAGTTCAGTTTACATAAATAATAAACATAGCCTTCAATTTACATAAAAAAGCTACTATAAAAAAAAGTTAAAGTTGTTAAATCTTACTACTCCCCCAGTCAAGTGATATGCCATGTGAACATGGTACTGGGTGAGCACAGACATGCGGGTGCTCATCATCATTCGTGTTCTTCAGCTCCACCTCTTCTTCCTCCTCCATATGGTGTTGCTCGGGTTGGGGCTCAGGCTCATTTGCTTGAGATGTTTCGGTGCCATCTGCATGGTACTTCGATTCCCCTTGCCCCTATGCACTCTCCTTTCTGCAACATTCCTCTCCAACCACTCTTGCCTGGCGGCAACAATCCTGGAAGGTTTGTTGTTCCTAAGGCGGTCCTAGTGGTCCATATCTGAAACATGCAAAATCACATATACATACAATTAATAAAGAAAAATATATATTGTTGCAGTTCATATTATATTTACTGAACCAAGAACAATATATTCGACAAATATAATCTGAAAAGGCTTGGTGATAGGAAAAAAAATTGCAACCTAAACATTGAGACAAAATTTGGAATAAAAAAGGATGAAACCTAAATTCATCTTAATTTTCCATTTTTTATTTATTAATTTAATAAAAAAATATAATAAAAAATGGTTGTGACGGAAATATTTCCTCGCATAATCCATAGTTTGCATTAGTGACGTTTTTAGTGAGGAAAAATGTAGAGAGGGATACATTGCGTCTCAAACTCAGTAACAAAATAAACACTAAGCACTTTTGTGACGAAATTATGACGGAAATTTAGCAACAACTTTATTTGTCACTAATGTCCTCACTAAACCCAATTTGTTCAATTTTGTGGCCGAATATGTGACGGAAACTTAACCACGGCTTCACTAATGCAAACTATGGATTATGCGATCCGTCGCAATGATTAATTTTATTCAAACGTCACAAGATCCGTCGCCATTTGAGGCGGAATTTGTCCCCTTACTAAAATCTGTCGCAAAAAGTTAGTGTTTTTTAGTAGTGTATGTTGATACATATTATATTATTTGAAGGGGGTGCACGTTACATCTGTATATATTGGAGCAAGTAGTAATACTAGTTATGGGTGGCGGGCACCCATTTTTGTATATACTTGGGTTTGTCCCTTCCTACAACTATGTTCTCGTCCTCCACCTCTACGTTTTTCTCCTCACTTTCCAACGTTAGGCATTTGGAATAGTCCATGTTGATGAATGAGATGGATCAATGTAATAGGTTAATGAATGAGATGGATCAATGTAACAACCAATCAATTCAGGGTACTCCTTAGGTAATTGTTTTATCGATTTCAACGTTGTGAGTCTAATCGTTTTATCGGTTCAAGGCACTATTTGTGCATTGAAATGATGTTTTTTTAATACATTTTTTTGATTAAAAAAGTCAAATAATTTTATTGAAATATTAATTTACAAAATCAAATATTTGAAATAAAAGATGTAGGATTTGCTTCTCACACACACGGGGGAGAGAGAGATAGAGAGAGATTCAATGCTCCTACAGTTTTACGGTGCGAGATGCACATCTATCAATAACATATAAACATATTATTTGTGCAATATACTTCGGTTTTAAATATAAAAAAAAAAAAAAAAAAATAAAAAATATAATATAA
>Ga0228710_1003560_pt1 | contig 24721 bp, 14 predicted proteins | sample MedpolnodulmetaG_FD_177995 | JGI IMG/M metagenome (GOLD analysis project Ga0228710, IMG submission 177995) | Root nodule microbial communities from Medicago polymorpha collected in Santa Monica, California, United States - pink nodules | ecosystem: Host-associated > Plants > Roots > Nodule...
TTTTTTTTTTTTTTAGAATTAAAAAAATAAACCTATCCCTCATGATATAATATATCCACCTCAAAGCCCATTCAACAAGGCTAAATTGAATCTAAAGTGAGATCTTATAAAAGCTACGAACAACAAATTAAAGGAATTATATATTTTTTTTAAAAATTAAAGGAATTTTAAGTATTTTTTTTCTTTGCCTTAGATTTTGAAATATTAAACAATACAAAATAAATATTTAATTCATTCACATATTTTTTACTCGAACCAAGTTAACTTATTTCATTGCAAAGAAAATTCATAATACAATTAGGAGGTTAATGAAAATCATTGCAAGGACTATAAAAATTGTTGATAGCGCTAAAATGACCTTACAACCTAATAGAATCGTATTTTGATCTATTAAATTTTACATTAAGCAAATTATCAGTTACTTGTTTACAAGCAAGCTCAAATATGATGTTCATTATACCCCAAGTTATAATTAATTGAAGGGATAGTAATAAACCTAAAGCTTCATATTTTTTCACATGAATATTCATGCATCTCTACAATTGGTTCTTGCCATAAACAAACAACCCGAAGAATCACATTTACACATTTCTATGCCTGGATATTGTTGTTATTGGAATAATGCACCATCAACATTAAATTTACATGTTTTTGTTTTGTCGGTCTCTGTTTATCTTATGTATGGATTTTTTTTCGAAAGATTTTTGTGCATGAATTTAGTTATTAATAAATTGTGTTACAAAACATTACATTAACGAAAACGAATAGGAGGCGGTTCACAATAATTTATGAATCTAGAGTGAAATATTGTTTGAGTCTTTAAATTTGTGTGTGCAAGGTACCATGAATGCAGGTCTCTAACATAAAGAATAATGTTATCCACACAATTTCAGATTTTCCATCCTAAAGTTTGCAGTTCCATTTGTGAGAAATGCATGGCAAATAAAGACATGAATATGATATATTATCATCAAAATGACACCAAACTTGCCAAAAATTTGATCAAATCCCTTAGATGAGAAAATTGGTGAGTGTAAATTTGGCTGCAATTGCATTTGTGCCAACAACTGACTCTTTTAGTACCAACTAGACTATCGACTCGTGCTCCGCACAGGCCTTATTCACCGTAATATACACAAAAAAGTATACCAAAGAAAAAAAGTTGATTTAATAATAAATATTAGAATACAATTGTAATAATATTAACATGCTTAATCATAAAATGAGGTTGTAATGATTGCTAACAACTCATTTAGTCATAAAGCATAAAGAAAATATCTGAAATAGTCTTGTTAACGAGTGCCCCCGGGGCACTCTTTAAGCATTCTAAAATGAGAAATTATTACATAAAAAAAGTCAAATGTTTCGATTTCCAACGCATTGATTTCAAAAAAATTCAAAAAAAGTTACCTCTTTAAGGTCTTAAAGAGTGCCCCGAAGGCACTCATTAACATTTCCCTATTTGAAATGGTTGTCAAGGCTGTCTTAAACAATTCGTTGGCCCGGTTTTATTCTTTCAAAAGCCGAAGAAAAATTCGATTTTAGGCCCCAAAAAATTAAAATGAGGCACAATAAAAAAGAAATTTAAAAATATGATCATGTGGAACTTGAACCCACATCCATCAGCCATCCATAAATGAGTCGCGCCAGTGGAGCTCCATGCATAACTTATCATTATGTCACTTTAATTAGTATATAACTACTAATTTAATTCCTTACACATTAAAAAAAAAGTATTTTGGACCCAAAAAAATTGAGGCCCGGTGTCATAGCCCAGCCTCGACGGGATATGGGCCGGCCCTGATGGTTGTGATAGTAAACTATAGAAAGTTGATTTTCCTCCGACTTTCCTTCCCCTCGTAAGAATACAATCAAAGGCTTGTAGCCGTCACCAAAAACCTTAGTTTCTTCTCCTTCATCCACCAAAGAGGGGTGATTTATGGTCAATTTTTGACCCATAATCACCCCTCTAACTCGTTTTTCTCTTTCCTTTTTATTGAAATAAGTGGTTTTCAAATCTATTTTGTTTTTTATTTTGTGATTTCGTCGTCTTTGTGCAACGTTGGTTTGTTTGTCGTCTTTGTGCGACATTGTTTGTTTTCTCAGGTATTTGATCGGTCTAGATTGTCAGATCAGCTTCGATTCAGTGCAGATCCAATCAATGACTTTGGCGTCATCCATGTTGCAGATCCGGAAACATGATTATTCAAGAGATTTAAATATAGTCATATGTGTAGACATTTGTACTTTGTCGTTTTATGTTATTAACATGGATGTTGTGAGCCTATTCACAGATTCATCATATTTGTTTTTAGCGAATTCGCATTATATCGATGTACTCTATCAATTTGAATGAATGAATATCATTTATTTTGTGAAAAAAGTGACGATAAATGATTGAGTATCATGGTTTAAGCTTAATTAATCGAATAACCTATGCTTAATACTAATCCAAGTTATTTGAAAGTATCATGATTTAATTAATTCAAAAAGTTGTTTGACAGGACAAACTTATTCAATCTGAACACAGAAAATTTAGACATTGTGTGGGTAAAATTATTCAAGAATCCTGATAGATAAAATGTATTCCTCTGTCTTTAGCTACCAATAAATGACAGACCTTTGCATAACAAATATAAAAAGGAAAACAATTTTAATTTGAAATAAGTATATCAAGAAGATAGAGGAACCTGTAACATCACGATGAAATGCAAGGAAAGAATTATGAATAGTAATGTAATGAAATAATAAAAACGCTTAATTTCCATCAATTCATTAGCATTCACTTTAGGAAAAGTTTAGAGGCGACCCAATTGTCAAAAGTTCTTTCAAAAATAAAAATTGTCAAAGGTTAAATTACCAAATCGTATAACCTTCAAATTTAGCAAGATAAATAAAAAAGTGTAAGTAAACAAAGTAGTAATAACTCATAAACACACAAAAGTGATAACTAATGGCAAACTTGCATGCATGTGGCCTCAATCTATAGAGAGAGCCAGCTACATTAATTAGGTATGCATTGAAAGTTTAAACATGATGCATTAAGTTAAGTAGTTGGCAGCACAAAAGGTATTTAAGTGATGACATGTACATTTGGGAGGGAAATTCTTCAAATTTGAAAACAACATTAATGAGGCATGATAGCTTGTTTAACACACCTAGGTTACATGCTTGGGAGGGAAATCACCAAAGCTATTAGAGTTAAGCATTTGCTTGACCTAATAAGAGTATTATGAATAAAAAAATAAAACTCATGGTAAGTTGTTCATTCCAAGGAGCATCATCACTATTAATCAATTTATCAACTAATTTCCAATAAGGATTAAGAGGAGTTAGAATCATTGGATTATGATTACACCGCAACCATGGATCATATTAGAATGCTAATAGATGAGTCATTCCAATTCTTCAATGTTGTCATTTTTTTAGCACCATTTGAGAAGACTGAATACTACGTCAAGCATAGCTTGGGATATGGCCTACTATCGCCAAAATTCCATCGTGGAAAATATTTTTCTTTAAAAACTCTAGAAATCATAGAATCTGGGTGGGTTAAGAATTTTCAACCTTGGTTCCAAACATTGTTAGGTTGAACACCTACCTACAAGTCATGAAATTTCCATGCCTACCCATCCAATTTATTTCTCTTGGTCCGCTTTAACATAATATCATCTTTTGAATAACTTCTACAATAGAATTAGGAAGCAATCACAATCTTATAGGTAAGTAAAGGCTGATAAAAAATTGTTTTCAAAAAAAAAAAAAATCAATTCATTCTAGAGGAAGCTTATTAATCAATTGTGTCTAATTCTAATCGCTTGGTTAAAAAAATATAGAATTTATCTAAGTGAAAAATAATTTTACACTTCCATTCAATTAAATTTATTATATTATTTTTTAAAAATTATCTCCATAAATATTTATGTGGTGATATGTAATTAGAATCATTAATGGAAAAGAAAATGTATATGTAATTAGAAACGTGAATAAATATTATAATAAAAATAAATACTAAGTAAGGATGCATCTAATATGAACCTCAAAAATACTGGTTTAAAAATGTAAGTGTATGCCAAAAAAACAAAATTATGGACTTTAATTTAAGGTCCATATTACATTGCCATGCAAATTAAACTCAAAAACATATCTTTTTTTTTTCTCAATCAAATATATAAAATTAATTAATTTCCTAATGGAATGAGAATTTGTTTTCATGAGTTGGGTTACAAATTACCCTTGTGGGATATGAATATTTTTTTAGAATTGTTTCCACACTCTTATGAGATATGAATCAACTACTTATCGATTCAATCAATCAATCTTGTTAAATCCAACCGACACTTTTATAGGATATGAATCAACTATTTTCTTCAATTACATGTTATTATTTTCAAAGGGTAATAAGGGGATTTAAAATCACTCTTTAAAAAAGAAATAGTAGGTTCAAAACTAAATGACATAAGTATACTCCATATGGAATGGAAGGATCTGTCCACAATGAAAGGGACTTTGCCATTATAGTGTCTCAAAAATTAAATTGTGTGGTAATATTAACCCCATCATGCGACATATTCCAACTGTGGAATCCAATTAATATTTCTATTAATGACACGTTTCGGTTTCTGATTTGCTGTTCAATAGATACCATTTCCGGAAACTATTGTGAACCATATATACAGAGAAATTATATTTCCCTCAAAAAAAAATACAGAGAAATTATATGTCACTTTCCAATTTAATAGCTAGGGCTCCTTTCATTTTCTCATCCTAGGCATTGCCACTATAGCTCTATCTATATAGCTATATATATTATGGGATGTATGATGTATCTTGCTAGGTCCCAAGTTTAGGTACATCGCGGATAATTAAACATGCAATACTAAAATCTTGAGTCAATGTATCTTATATTAAACTTTTTATTTTCATTTGTATGTATTGTAAGCAAACTCACAGCTTATCTGTAAGTGATAGAGACTCTTAACAAGAAAGATCCATGAGATGTTGAACTTTCATAGGGATGTTTTCACTATGAGTGAAGTTGAACAAATAGTTTTATATGGTCGGGTCCGAGGACTGACCCGTTTAACCTAGAGCTTGCGCGGGTCAAAATTTGTATAATGTGAACCGTTTTGATGTGAATGACTTATACGGGTTGTGTTCATGGGTTATATAGGTGTGTCTTGTGGGTTGACTCGCGGACCATAATATTTTTCTTTAAAAATTGAAATTTGAAAGTTAAAATAACATTATTAAATTGTCAATTTTTATGTTTCCTCTGCAAGTTTATTCGCAAGTCAGTTAATTTATTGTTATTTTTAAAATGGTTTTTCTAGTTTTAATTTTTTTTTTTTTAATAGTTGTGGTCCGCTAGCAGGGCAGATGCAAACCACAAATTTAAGCATATTTATATTTGTTGATGGATTGACCCGAACTATCAACATTGTGAGTTGATATGTTAACATCGTAAGTCTGTCTAAAGAGATTAAAAGTAATTAAAATAAATTATTTATAATTATTGATGTGACTTAAAAAAGAAAAACGATAATTAAGAAATTAAATTGTATCTTTGCTGTATTTAATTGTTGTCCAACGTCAATTTTGTTGTGAAAATAACATTTTAGTGCAGCTACTACTCTTGCTTGTTTTGCAGTGTCTTTACTCTTAGACTACTCTTTCTCTTTGCATGTTGAATTGGTTGTTGATACGACTACAGTTGAGGTGGCCTTTGATAATGACATAAGTAATGGTTGGAATGTGAATCTCAACTTTTAATTCGGCCAAAGTAGAAGAATAGTGTTTTTAGGATTTCTCAAATTACTATCATATATACACTACTCTAATAAATATTTTAAATGTCTTCAAAAAAAATGTTTTATATGATTTTTTTAATATACATAAATTATCCTTAAACCTCTTCAAAAAAATAATAATTTATCCTCAAAAAGTTTTACTCTTAAATCCATTATTTATGATTTGGTTGATATAAATATGTCTTTGTTACCTTCAAAAAAAAATATGTCTGTTTAATCTCAAAATTAAATAGCAACGGCAGTTATGAAATTAATCTTACTTTTTTTTTTACAAATGGATAAGGGTTTACTATCATCATTGAATCTTTGGCTCAGTATGGCACTATGTATATCAGTGGGTTGGCATTTCTTTTATTGCTCCAGCTATAGTTGTTGATCACCTTCAGAATTTCGGTCAGTTGGCAGGTTTTCCGAAGTTTACTCATTCTTTTCTGACAATAATCTGGCATGCTTGTGTCTGGGTTATATGGAAGGAAAGAAATAACAAGATTTTTCAGCAGAAGTTAATGACATCAGATCGTTTAGCAGACAGAGTCAAGTTTATGTCTTTTATTTGGCTAAAGGCAAATATGCCCAGCTTCGCCTTCAGTTATAACGACTGGGGGCGACATCCTTTATTGTGTATGGGTGTGCTGATGTAGCTTTTTGTCTGTCTTCTTCTATTGTTCGTTTTTGCTTTTGACTTCAGACTGTAACTTTGTTATGTTGGGTGTTCTCTTTTGCATATCTTGTGCGAGATGAACATACTATGGTGATTTAATATATTCCATTTTGGACATTGTAATTTTGTTATGCTTCTTAAGGCACTCCTTGTGCTAGGGAGCATGACTGTTTGTTAATATATCTTATTTTGGCTTGTTCAAAAAATATAATATATATTCCATTCTACCTTGTTCAAAAAAAAAAAATCATTGAATCTTTGGTGGAACATTTTTTTGATAAATTTACCTTTAATAGTATAATTATTATTCAAATTTAATTTTGTACTAAATGAGCAAGACTATTTATGTACTTCCTACTCATTTTGACAAATGGATAAGGGTTTGCTATCATCATTGAATCTTTGGTGTTACATTTTTTTTTGATAAATTTACCTTTAATAGTTTAATTATTTTTCAAATTTAATTTTGTACTAAATGAGCAAGACTATTTATGTACTTCCTACTCAAAGCATGTACAACATCATTTGCCTTTCCAATGTGACATTAGTCAGAATAGTTCCTCCATTTATCGAAACTTTAAAATAGTCTCTGATTGTACACTTTGTTAGTCAAAATAGTTACTGACGCTTAAATAATCCCTTAATAATCACAATAACTCTTTTGATATACATACTAAAACGACAATAAGTAAGTACATATAAGGACTAATATGACAATAAGTAGGTATATTGAAAGACTAATATGACAATATTAACGAAGTATTTTAATATCAGAGACTATTTTGACTAACAAAGTGCACAATCATGGATTATTTTAAAGTTTCGATACATTGAGGGACTATTGTAACCACTGATTACTCATTTAGGGATCAAAGTGACTATAATAAAAAAAAAATCCAAGAGCACTCCATAAAAACACTAAGCTCATTGAAGTTGATGAAAAAACTCGTCAATGCAGGGTATACGATATTCACTATTTACTACCACGTTATTCAATTGTCAGGAAACCACACAATATTGCATGGATCAATATCTTTTTCCCTACAAACAATAACATTGCTTCCTAAGAAAAATAATTTAGGCGAATTAAACTCATATTGAGAATAGTTTAGTTGTTCCCTTAATACCTAAAGTTTTGCTATGCCATTCCATAAAGATGTATGGATATGGGTTGAGTGTTAGAAACTAAGTCGGTAGAGAATTCAATCTCCATATCAGGTGTCAATCGAGGAAATTCTTCATGAAAAACATTAAGAAACCCACACACTTTTGAAATTTTTTATCATTCTTCTTCACTCAATTGTATATCTATAATCAAAATGATTTATCGATGACAACCTCTTCTCAATAACTTGCTTACTTCCAAACCTAGGGTTAAATTATATGGTACCCGACCACGTTTCCCTCGAAACGAGAAAAGTAATTACAGGCATCTCAACTCTCACTACGTTGTTATTGTTAGATAATAAAGTATTGTTTGATACCATTGTCAAGCTCGAAACCTCCGCAAAGTAGGACAACGTAGACTTATAAAAGGGAATAGTTTATGTTTCGTGCAGATGGATTTGTCACCTGCTGCTCACCCTAACTATAACTTCTTGTTGACCATCAAGATTTGTTTGTCTTAGATTGTCCCGCTGTTTCCAAACAGCAACCCCAACAAGTTGTTGCAATACAAATTATAATATTTGTCCTGCTCTAGGCACCTCATCTTTAGTTACTCCCGCAACCAAGCCACGTTCGTCGAGATTAAGGCTACGTACTCGATCATTTCCTTTAAGTGAACCACGAGTACGACTTGAACCACGACCTCTTTGACTTGGATCTTAAGGTTGGGCAGTAAACCTACAAGGGACTAACTTTCATTCTAGTGGAGATCCTGGTGTTGGGTGGCATCCTCACTATTGACAAACTATAATTAAACAATTTCGAACTCGACTTTCAATTCTAAAATGATATTTATTGAAATTCTTATAGAGTATCCTCTGTATTTTCAACATTTTCCCATATTAGAAAATCATTCTAGAACTTTTCTAACTAGAGGTAACCGTAAAATCCCCTAATATATACTCTTATCTCTAAAATTAAATTTCAAATCAATCTACATATGTTCAAAGATACATTGTTTGACATATAAATTGTATATTTACCTCAAAGAGTCTGGATTAGCAACTACCGAGGGATGGGCAAACCTCTCTTCTCTTAGAGCATTAACTCAAATCTCAAAATTCTACCCAAAATCATTTGTAGCATAAGATAGCTTTGCTTACATGTGTTATTGAACTCAAGAGTGCATAAAATATGGAAGAAATTTGGTGATTGAAAGAGAAAGGAAGAGTGAAACACGTATGAAAGATAGAAGTACAATTGGAAGCTGAATGAGAGATGTGGAAAGTTCTCAAGAAAACGTAGGTGGCAAACAATTTTTCAAATTACTTTATGTATTATGTAGGTATAAAATATTATTTTTTTGTTCAGAATATATAATATACACTAGTCATGAGTTTCTTTTTAGAAGTTTTTGAAACCAAATCATCCGATGTAATACAAATATAATTTTTTTAAAATAGACCGAGTCATACGACTAAGTCATCCGGTTTTATCCGATTCAATCATACAATTCCACCAATAATTTTATGTTTCGATTAGTAAACCAATGATTCAATAACTTTATCGAGTCAATGAGACAATGACAGATCCATTTTAAAACATTGATTATTATAAATTAAATACCATGAGTTTGGTTGCATAAAAAAATCTTACTTTTTAAACTATTAAAATAAAAGACACTGAGTTAAACATAACAAATTTGATATATATTAGATATAATGATAAAAGACGATACGATCAAGACACATTTATATTTCAAAGAAATAACACATTCATGTATTTCCCCAACCGTAAAGTGTACACTGTGTCGGCGCCTTGACAATTATAAACACTGCCATACTAGTTTTTACTGCAAATGTGGGACTTTTTACAGTGTCCCTTTCATGCTTCTTTAAGCTTAGAAGATACATAAAATGTAATTCAGCAGCAGCTCGTAAAATAATATTGTAAGCAAGCATTTATCCAATGCCTGTTAGAAGTTGAACTCAAGTTTTCGCCAATTTTATAGAACGCGTATGTTAATTGCTTATAGTTACAAAAATATTATGTTTCCAATTTAATTAGTCTAATTAATTCGTAAGACATAAGTAATTAAAGATCGAACTGAACAATCCAGTTATGCTTTCGGGATTAAAATACAAATCTAGTCCAACTAAAAGTTACTCCTTTTAAATATTTAATTTAACTATGTTTCTTAGAGCAATGGTACATTAGATGAACAAGGTAAAGTGTGGTGGCAAAAGTTCCATAAGGGGCAGCTCATACAAGGCCATGGTGGGTTGAAATGACGATTGCTTCACATTACTAGGGAAGGATCAACTATGACCAACATGTCTACGGCAAATCTTTTTCTAAACCAACTTTTCCTAACCTTATATAGATATGATAAAATTAAAATAAACAAACTAACTTCAAATCGATATAATACTGATAAGTAAAAATGCAAATAGATAAACATATTAGTGTTTGTTGTTGTTCGTCTTTTCGCTGGTATTTATGGAGAATGTTTATGTGAATACTTATTTGAGTAAAACGGAATTTAATGTACGACACGTGATTGATAAGGGTAGGAGTATCGATTTAGTTGAGATTTTAAATAAATTTCGACACAGCTATTTAACTCTTTTTGATAAAGAGAAACAAGGAAGTAGCGATGAAGTCATTTAAGATAACAATCATTACTGCTAAAAGAGTTGAATTACCAATTATCAATAAGCATTAAAACCAAATAACTAAGATACAAAATTAAAACTGAAATTTCATTTTTTATCGTCACTTTGATCTAATTACTAAAACTTGTGCATTGTAAACCAAATCTAAACCAAACGCGATTTTTTGTCAAAACTAAACACAGTTTTTTACGATTTTCAATTTGAGTTGATTCAACCTGCGGTTTTCTATTAGGTTAGTTTGGATTTTAACATCCCGAATGCAAACATATAAAATTAAAGAGTCTAATCATAACTTTGCTAAAAAAATTAAAACATGTTTGGCAATAGAAGATAGAAAGAGTTCACATAAATCATCAAAATCTATTTTTATTTAGCCGGTGAAACATATATATTCTCATGTACTCGATAAAAGTTGATGGCTTTTTAGGACAGGATTATTTCCTTCACCAAAATTGTTACATAGATAAAAGGAGTTACAAATATTTTACAACACATCTTCAAGATGCAGCTTAAGCTTTGAAGTCTCTTAGGTGCTTTTATCCACTGCTTTCCCTAAGGATGTGAAGTTCAACCTGAAAATAAGGATTCAACCAACCAAATTTAGCAAAGATTAACCTAAATAACAACGTTAAAGGAGAGTATAGTGTGAACTGCAACTTCTAATAACCATTGATATATAAAGAATTTAATAAACCTGCACTGATAAAACATCTCAACAAATCGATGACTACGTAAAACTTTTTAGGGTTAATACCTCAAATATCCCCTATAATTTGGGCGAGGTCTGAAAATAACTTCTGTGAAAATAAAATACAAATAAAACCACAGATTCCACCCCTTAATTTTGGATTCTTCATATTTTAACCCTTTATTACAAGGCTTTTTCAGACTTCACACAGATATTTCTTTGAATCTGAGGAATCCAAAATTATAACGTGGAATGTGTTTTTCTTATAGGGCTATTTTCATACCTCGCCCAAATTACAGGAGCTATTGGAGGGTATTAACCCCAAAAAGTTTTACATAGTCAACGATTTGTTGAGATATCTTAGGAAGTAATATAACAAAGCAGCACTATAGTCATATATTTTTTAAACTCATATAGATTATGTTTATAATATACCAATGGTTATTAAAAATTAGTACATTGCAGACCAAAAATTAACTGTCCAGTGTACAATGGAAACCATGACAAGTACAATGTTAACAATGAATATTGTCTATACCTGATAAGAGGCTTCTTCTGTGGTACAGGAGCAGGAATCCCACAAAACAATGGTGCTGTCAGCTCAGCAGGCTTTTCATTCCAAATGAAAGAAAAATATGTAAAAAAGAAAATAGTTAGAACTGCTTCAATTTCTCAACACTATTAAACAACTTGTAATTTTCACATGATGTAACTGAAATAAAACAATTGTTAAGGAACAAAATAAGTAACAAGAAATGGATCATTATTCTAAATGTGAGGATTCTTCAAGAAAACAAAAGGCAATGAAATATAGTTGTTTGTGTAATCTTGGATTAAGGGCTTGATTGGATTGTCTTATATGAGTTTATCTACTGGCATAAGCACTTGTTTGAGAGAGCTTATGGAAACAACTTATGAAATGTTCATAAGTTCTTTTCAACTTATTTCCGTACTCTCTTCAGGATAACTAATGAACACGGCTTATACAAAAACAGTCTGCCTTATTTTATATTTTATAACAATAAAAAAAAATAGCTTATACACAAGCGCTTATTTGATATGTGCTTATACTTTAAGTGCCTAAGTAAGTGTTTTATCCAAACAGAACCTAAGTGACAAAACAAATGCAAATTCCATACCCTCATTAAAAAATTCATATAACTATTTACAATAGCTGCGCAACATTTTATTGAAGAATTTGACTGAAAATCTTCCAAATATAAGCCATAATAAGAGATTAACCTCAAGCTCCTCCAAGCCTCCATTAGAGAATGAATGAGTTGAACATACGGTTTCCTTTGAAATAACTTGATCTTCCACTACCGCAAGATTAGGATTTGAAGAGACAAAGTTGTTGCTTTTCACACTTCCACCATTATCATTGACTTGATTTCTATAGCCTATATCTTCTTCAAGCTCATCAGGTTGTTCTGCCAAAGCTTGATGCGCTTCATACGGACCAGACATAATATGCTCGATGGCTAGTCGTTCGTCTTCTTTAGTGTTAGATGTATCAGGAGCATCAAGTTGTTTGTTATCCGTCGCTGATCCATTGGTTACACTATCACCAGAAGGAATCTCACCAACCGATTTCAGACAGGGCTTCTCGCTCTTTTGATCACCCATACTATTGACTTCAGAGTCATCAAATTTCATAGAACAAGAACTAGTAGCACTAAAAGGAGTTCTATCTTCAGGAACATTCCTATTGGGAGGGGATAGAGATGCAGAAGACTTTGAAACCCTTGAGTTATTATTATCCTCCAAGCGCTTTCTCTTCCTTTCATCATCGGCTCCAAGTACACCCGCTTTACCTCCTTGAGACTTTTCCGATTGACTTTGACCAGCAACCCTTGATTTTGAACTTCGTCTATTCTCACCGTTTACTTTAGACGGAACGGAAGGTCGAACACCGCCAGGAAATATGAAGTTTGGTATATTACGACGTTTCACATGGGAGACGCGGATGTCCATTCCAGGTTTCCATGCAGTGTACGCGTTTACATTATGCTTGAATTCTTCTACAGTTTGCCTTATATCAAACTGTTCACCTTCGCTTACCGGAACTCCTTGCTTGCGCTGCAGACCCATAAAGTAACATTGGTGGAAGGATCTAGATTTGTCTGAAAATTCGCCAGGATACGGGTGACACTGAAGCATACCATAAGTGTACTTCTCAATCTACAAGTGAAAAGAACCATGGTTATCAAATCAAGATTCAAACCAGGAATTAAAGTACCTATTTTTTGAATCACGAATCAAATTTTCTTAGGAGTCGTATGATACAATACCAATCAAAATATGGAATTTTTAAGTAAAAACAAATGACGTAGCAAAACGATAAGTTGATATATCATAACAAGTAATAACAAATGATAAAATTTGCAGTGTTATACCTTCAATGTCAACTGGCGGAGACGAGACTCAACCCAACCTTTCCATTGTCTAAGGTCGTCTGGATTCTCTGCTGTAATGTCAATTTGTAGGTAATTCTTGTAAGCTTCAAAAAATGGGTACGGCTCAAAAAGTGTATCCCAATCAGCTTTGCTAGCCTCCATAGCCTACAAATACCACAAACATCAAATTTGAGCAACCCAAATATCACAATAAGAACAAAAACAACAACAACAACCAAACCTTATCTCACTAGGTGGAAATAAGAACAAAATATATATTAATAAAATTTATAATGAACAAAAATCATGGCCAAACTATCAGATTGATAAAATAAACCATCTAACAAGAAATTACTGATCAATCCTTTTACGAAAACATTGTAAAACATTTTTCACTTATGAATCCATTTATTAACGTTACTGCTTCCTACATAAATTGACAATATTTTTATGATCATCCAAAAGAACACATTTTTAAGACCAACATATCATATCATACCTCGCATATTTCACTTCCCCTCTTGAACTCGTCCGACATAATACGCAGTGTACTCGTTGTCACATTGTAAGTAGAGTTCATGCAAGGATAAGCAGGAGTAATTATTGGCATTAGATGATATCTATCTCTGGGATTTCTTCTAGGATCCCAAACCGATAGTCCAAGAGATCCTTCTTCAATAGAACAAAGCATGACTGGATTTGGCCAACGCCACTGAGTATATACTCTAAAGAATCGAGACACCAACATATTAGGAAGTGCGTTAGGATAAAGCTGGCATATTCGACCAACAAGCAATGCCAGATTTATACCACCAAGAAAACCAGCAACCTGCAAATAATATGGCAAAAAGATGCTTTAGGAAAATCAGAATAAATCAAATAATAATAATGAACAATTTTGGAACAGAAAATAAGCCATCATGCATGATAGTTATATCAATATCAATATCATTATCATACATTTGAATAAACACCACGACGCTTTGCCCAAAACCTCATGAATCTCAATGTTGTGCGAAAATTCTGCATTTAAGAAACAGAAAACAATTATTCATAAGAATGCCACACAAAATCTTAACGTAAATTTTAGGCGAGTAAATTTCATAACCATCACCTGAATATTTGGAACTAAACGCAAGACTTGATCAGTTACTCTACATCCGTTGAGACTGAGAACGGTCTGTTCATCTACATTTTGTAATATTGATTCCTGTGATATATCTAAGTCCTGCACATAAAAAATCATTATTACTAAATGGTAAATTTGAAGTAATATACAATTTACACTATAAAGCCAGAACAAAACACATTTTATCAAAAAGCTTCATTTTTTAACTTTGAGAAAATAAAGTACTAAAAAATATTTCAGTATAAAAAAACTCAAAATCATCTCCAAAAAGTAAAGCATACAAATTCTTTTCGACAACCCTTCGGAAGCAGATACAAAGAAAGGAAATTGACAGAAACAAAAGAACAACAATTCTGCCCAAAAGTATTAATATTTTTGCATAAATGACTTACTTCGGGAATAACCCACAATGCCAATCTTGCATACAGGAGATCTACAGAAACTCCATTAAACTTGAATTTCATCACAGGGACATGAGCATCAGGCACAGGGTGCAATTCAGTTACTTCCTCCATCTCAGATAGCATCTTCTGTAGCTCTCCAAAGAAATCTTCCTAAACCCAATGTAAATGACAATAAGAGTAAAAAAAGAGATAAAATCTGAAAAAACATATTTTCATCATAAAAAGCAACATTATCGTACATCTCTGGTTGCATGTCTAGGTCCTACACAAAGGGTATCTATATCCGCTCCAGGACCATGCACCTGCAAGATTTGGAGTGAAAATTTTTGTTAGGAAAACAACAAAAATGGATATTGCGAAATGTATATAGGATGACATATCCAATAATCTCATATTTGTCAAATATATGCCTTTCAACAGAGTGTATGTACACAAACGAGAGAGACTTGTAAGATAAGAATAGCTCCGTACCCCTAGCCGATAGGAGCCAAAAGTGAAAATCTTGGCATTTGCTTCCTGCACCAGTTGTTCATTGAATCCCTTCGCCCTGCTAATGGTTTTCACCCAAATCTTCACAATCTAATTCACATTATAACAGCACAATCAAAACAAACGAATTCATTGCAATATATTTTGAATATGTATATGTCGCAGTCAAAAATTATACAGTCACTACAATCAGTATATCGGAGATGTTCAATGAAGATTGGATAGTTCATATCACTGTTGTTAAATAGCAGCTATAGATTCGTCAAAGTGCAGCAAGCCTGTAGCACAGCGAAATTTGAACAAATCGCTTTTATTCCGCGATACGCTTTTATTTAGAACAAAATGTTGTCGTACGAATATAGAACCATTTATATTGATTGCGAAGCAGAATTTGAACAACACTCTACTTTCCACGATCCGCAATTAACAACACGATTTAACAAAACAATAAACTCGGAATGCGAATCGTAATATCTTCATTTAACAACTCCAATTTTCTGACCCTAGAAACTATATCGGTTTTTCACCGCAGCTAATCCTAACCCCTATATTTCTAAGATAGAATAAAATGAAATGAAATTGCATCAGCAACTAAACAAAGTCAACCTGGTCCAGTCTGCCAAGCACTTCCTCCCTACCAACTGCCTCCTGCTGACTCTCATACAATCCAGCACCTTGCAAGTACTGAACACACAGAATCCAAATTCAGCACAAAATAACACTTACAAACTTTGTAGCACAGACACTTCTTATCAAAGGCGTGTGCAGCATCCGACACATGACACGACACTGACACATGTGATTACATTCTATTATGTCATTTTCTTAAATTACTACTATTGTCAATGTGTTAGTGTCGTGTTTGGTGTTTGTGCTTCAAAGCTTACAAAAGCTCTAAAATACATAAAAATTCACAGTAACAAATCACAAAAAACAATAACCTTTTCAAGTTCATGAGTCTTTGTCACATCTTCCTCAGTTGGTCCAGCCAATGAAATTGGCTCAGTTATCCCTAACCATTGTTTTCCATTACTCTGATTGTTCATTCCAGGGATCCCCATCACCAAATTAAAACAATTTTTTTTCTTTTTTTTTTACTAATTATTATAATCTTTTTTTTTTCAATGATAGGGTTGCAAATTTGCAATGAGAATTATCAATTACTTTTTTTTCACTTTTTTTTCCAATAAATTCAAATAAAAACAAGATAAAATACTAAAAGGAACAAAAAAAAATTACAAACACTATAACAATGTGACGATGATGATGATAATTGTTTTTGATTTTACAATAATTATGATGATACCTTCCAAAGCTATGAACTTTTTACGATAATAACAAAAGGGAATAAAATTACAAAGCTAAAAACAATAAATTGATATCGAAATTGAACAAATAGTACAAAACTTCAAATTGGGGCTTTTTGAACCGTAACCCTAAATCAGCAATTCCGAACAATCTCGATGACCCAGATGAATGAATTTGTGAAAAACGCGATCAGAAGTGCAGAAAAGCTTCAACTTGATGAATTCTCGATTGTTGAATTGAACCTTGAAAGCTTCAAAATATATATAAAAAAAATAATCAATAATTAGATAAATAAATTAAAAAAAATAAGGAAGAAAATTAGAAGGGTTAAAGAGAGAGAGATTACAGAGAAGAAGAAAAAGGGTACGAGCGATGATATGGGTTTGGAAAGGAAGGGATAAATAGAATCTATATTTATATAGATACTTATACTATATATAGGAATAAGGGTTGTGGGATGTTTTTTTTATTATTCCTAGGTTACCCTTAAATAAATTTGTTACAAAAATAAAAATTATATTATATTGTTATTGTTATATATTGAAAAAGATAACTATTGTTTGTTACAATTTTAAAAAGAGATTATGGGATGTATATTGTTGTGTCATTAAAAAAAGATAATGTTGTTAGTGTTATTGAAAAAGATAAAAATTGTTTGTTACAATTTAAAAGTGAGGTTAAGGGATTTTTTATTATTCTTATTTTATGCATAAACAAATTTGTCTATATTGTGGTGTTGTTTAAAAAAATATATATTATAATTATTATATTGTTAATGTTATTGAAAAAGATGAGTTTTGTTTGTAATTTGAAAATAAAAAATATCTTTACTATAAAAAATTTTTTGAAGAAAAACAATTGAATCCAAATTAAAAATTTAATTAAAATTTAATGAAAAATCATATTAGAAATTTATACGCACTATCAAGTGCCCCTTTTTCGCTCTTTTTATCGCGCTAACACTTGAAAATCATGAACGGTATTTTTTAATGAAATTTTGATTAAAAGTAAAAATACAAATGTTTGTTGCTTTCAAATTATAACAAATCAAACTAACTGTGTTTATCTATTTCAATGACACCAACAATATAATAAAAAAAAATTAAATTCTTATATTTTTAATTACACCAACAACAATCATTATTATAGAAAAGTTGTTTAAGGGTATAATTAGGATATTAACAAACCCGGCCAAAATCTATATTTTCTTTAATGAAAGCAAGTATAGATATATCTATCTAATTTGATACGCTTTTTAAATGATAAAGGGAAAAAAAACTTGACATATACTCATATTGTGTTTATTACACTTTTATTTTAAGATTTGAATATAAGTTTGTCTAACATGTGCAATATATTGCACATGTTAAAGCAACCAAATGTAGTAGGTTTTTATTGAGAAAAAAAACAATTATTTATTAAAAAGTTATACAAGTTCCAATGCAAAGTTACTATTTAAAACCTTAACATGTGCAAATTTGCACATGATAGAAAAACTCTTTAAATATTTTAATATTTGAATTTACTTTTATTTATTTGTTATATGTGTTATTTGTATTGAAAGTTGAGGGTAATTTAATAAAGAGAAAAAGTTAACCCAAAATATATCAAAAAGCAATGTGTGTATTCTATACACTTTGATTACAAACCTAAGGAATATTTTAATTCTTCTACCTAACTTCATAGAGGGTAAACAATATCAAAAAATAGGTCTAAATTGACTTATATTATGGTTTGTCACCAAAAGAAAGCGATATACATGAATGCTCAAAGTGGTTTTAGCATAGGATTGTATAAGCATCAAGGATGGCTTAAAAAAAGACTAGTTAACAATAAAATACCTCAATTTTTGTATGTAGAACTAATACACAAGTAGAGAATGAATGCAAGCTCAAGAAATGAACACATGGATGGAATCACTCCACTAGAAAGAAAGAGTAGGCAATGGAAAGTAGAAATTGGAATTTATATATATTTGGCTCAAGATCTCACTCATCATGATTTACTGAAGGTTATGCTAGCTAACATATGAGATGTTTCATTCTTTATTTCAGATAATTCCTCCTTTAAACCGTTGAGCAATGCATTTCACTTTATCTATGAGAAGTGGAACTTAGACTTTGGGATTCCAATCAATCGAAAAGAAGTGTTGCTAAATTGAAAAATATAAACTAAAAAGCAATATTGTATTGATAATAAACAAAAAAAATAGACAAAGTGTTAGAACAATGGGACTAACACAACAATAATCATAACATACTTGACTTTGTAACGACTTGACTCAATAAAAGAAAAATACTTCAAACTAAAACTTAAAATAAAACTAAAAGGGTTAAAGCAACCTCTTGAACCAATCTTGTCCATAGTATGGAAGTGGTTGTAAGTTTGTATGATGGTGGTGAGTTTCTATGAAGTTTAGGGAATTGGTAGGTTTAGGTGTTATAGGAAGAAATAGTGGTTAATTTTTTGATTTGTTGATGAGTTGGGGGTAATTTTTTCTTGCTTGTGTAAGTTGTGGATTGATGAATATGGTAGAATGAGTGTTAAAATTGAAATATGAGCCGCAAAAGGTTAGAGCGGAAATTTGGTTTTGTGTGTGTTTTAATAATGGTGAAAAGAAAGGTTATGGATGAAGGCGGTAATGGAGGTTTAAGGTGTATAGTTTTTGGTTATTAGGAAGATCAAGGAGGTTAGGGAAGAATTTTGAGACAGTCAAGGTTTGCATAAATTATTATTAATTCTAAAAGAACTAGCGCGTGGGTTGTCTCCCATGATGTGTTTATTTTTCATCTTTAACTTGACACCTCACCACCTGTTAGGGTGTCATGTAAGAAAGGAAGAATACATAATCCTTGTTTTTCTTGTATGGTGAAATTCCATGAACTTGACATAAAGAAGTATATGATGTCATGCTCCCACCACTAGACTTTCGGGATCTGTGTTATTCCACATTAGAGAAGAATAATCCTTGTTGCAAATGAATGTTTTCTTTCACCTCTATTGATTGAGTCTCCACCATTAGGTACAAATTGACACGCCTCACTCGTGGCTTTTCTTCCACGCGACTATTCCATTTCTACATGTGTTCTTCTTGCACCATGATCTTAATCTAAACCATCTTCTTTTCACATTCACCTCCTTTCTCAACAACATTACAACATTGAACTTCAATTTTTTCAAAAGAAACTTGATTGGACCTCAAGAATTCATCTAGAATGTTGTTGAGTTCTGAGTTGTAAACGATGTTGATCATTGGCTGCTCTTCTTCTTCTATGCAATGCTACTTGCAATAGTCACCCAAATGTCTCTCATTTGATATTGAGATTTTTTTCATCCAAATGTCTGATCTTGCGAGATAACAAATAGTTCTCATATTAAATGATATTTATCTCTTCAGTATTATCCACTTGCACTCTATTTTTCATTGCTACAAAAATCATAGAAACCATTAGTAGCACAACACAGTAAAAAATAAACAGAGAATACAACCATCCTTTGTTTTTTTTAAAAATTACTAGCTTAGATACCCGGCGTTGCCCGGATTAAGTATATCAGATTGAAATAATTTAAATTTATAAATAAAAATCATTAAACTAAATGTTATATTAATGATAAAAATCCTATAACCAATCAATATTGATTTTAATTTTGCACCTAAATAAGCTATCAAAACTTGGTTTATAATAGTAGAAAATAATATTCATAGTATGCATAAATAAAATAAAATAATCTATTAAAAGGTATAATACTTTTATCAATAAAATAATATTTTAAATACATATGACAATAACTTTTTTAAAAGTATGATTATAATATGATCGATTTATTTGATATAACAAGAAAAATATATAAGTAATTAATATAATATCAAGCTCTAAGACATAGAGAAATATAAGAATATTTGGTTTGAAGTTGTTGGACTTCAGTTATATAAGCATTAATTATTAGTTTTAAATTATTATAGTAAGTGTTTGGTTTTCTATTTTTCTAGAAGTAAAAAATCTTTAAAAAAAGTTAAACAATTGAAAACAATTTTTAATATGTAGACAATAAAATATAATTTTAAACACCTTTATATAATTTAAACTTAATCAATTGTAATATTTGTTATCTTGTAGCACATTTATTCAATATAAATAAATTGGTATTTTGCAACTTTGTTGTCCCACAGTGCATTGAATTTTGCTCCAGAGAATATCATGAACAACAAAGTTAACAAATTGATTTGAATAATTATAAATTCAAATGGTCCAAAAATGATAATAAAAACAGAAAATAAAAATCCTAAAGATTATCATAGAAAAATAATTTTAAAGAATCTATAAAAAATAATAAAGAGAATACACCAATTTGGGATGAGTTTTTCCTTTCCGATTTTAACCCTTTACCCAAACTATTTGATCATATTTATAAAATTATTTGAATCATCAATTAAAATATTTAATCATTTTTATAAAATTATTTGAATCGTCAATTAAAAAATTAATTAAATTCCATTAAAATAACAACAATCCACATCCCAATAGAAACAAAATCTGTAATGATAAAAATAATATTAGATAATATAAACAAACCTTATTTTAATCTTATTTATCAAAAACATTTAATTCACTTTATATGATTAATTGTAAAAGAAAAACTGATAAACAAACATGTTAGTGTCTTATCAGTGTAAAATAATCTTAATTAGTAAAAGTTAATGAGGAAAAAGAAATTGATACAAAGTCTTTCATCCATTAAAAACATTTCGATGAAATAAATTTGATTTTGGTATTTGAAGTTCGACATTTTTCACATCCTAATGCTTATAATCTTGAATCTTCACACATTTTGTTTATTATTGATGGTTATGTCATCAATGGAGTCAAAATTTGTATAGTCATAATTTCCGAAAAAGAAACACACATGAATTTTATTTTATTTTTTAAGAAAAAACACATGAAATTTATTACTTGGTTCCTTAAGAATCAAAATAGAAGTAAGTTATTCTATGTTTGTTTATAAACATCTTGATTTCCTTTTTTATTTTATAAAAAAAAATCGTTATGATCTTATTAATAAGTCAATATACATTAACGCTTATCAACGAAAAAAATTCAATATAAAATAATTAATATAGCTTTCATATCGTAATGGAGTAACTTGAAAAATTATATATGAATTCATTTGTTAGAAGTTTTTAAAGGATAACTTTGAAAAACATGTCATGGAAATACAAAAAATAAAAATAACAAATCATGGAATTAATTGATATTGATATTATAGAAACCTAAAAGTATATGTAAAAATAAAAATAAAAATGGGCTCCGTTTGTGCTTAAATTTGTGATTAGATGATTAGTATAAAAACATTTTATTTATAGTTAAGGTTTGAATCAAATACATGCTATGAGATAAAATAATAATTAATTGATTGATTGATTATTATTAGATAATTTCGTTTTAAAAAATAAGAAAAAATAAGAATATTAAGAATAAACGTGGAAGTGACATGTGGCAGAAAAACCTTACTTTATATATATACTATTGATTGATTGATTGATTGGTATTGATTGATTATTTTTTATAGGGGAACAAAATCGCAAGATTGTGAAACATAAGGGGCCAAAATTGCAATTAAACCAAAATAAAAATAACAAAAAGATGTAAACCTTAATTTTTATACTAAAAAGTAGCTTTAGAAACTGGTTGTTATATATTATAAAAATCAAAATATAAGTAAAAGAAATAATAGAATTGGTAGATCAAAAGAAGGTTTGAGTTTCGGTTTATGCTCAAAACATGTGAATATGTGATTAACAAAATCTCCTTTATTTATAGTTTTTTTTAAAGTCCTTTATTTATAGTTTTTTTTTCTTCCGATAGGCCAAAAGAAAGGTTAGGCATCAAGGTGAGTCTAGAGCATCTAACTAGGTTGGCAACCAACAGAAACCCCATCCTCTACCGCCTTCCAATACGTAATATTATTAAAAAAGGGAAAAAAAATATGTACAAAAGAGAGGACTAGGCCAAAACCCTCTGAAAACCAAAAAGAAACGACAGAAATAAACGACAAAAACAGGCTACCAAAATCTAAAGTTAGGCAGCCATGTCTGTCTCTAGCAAAATCAACTGACAGTGAAGCAGACAATATTCCAAAACCAAGTAGTAATGGACTCATAAACTACCATAGGCTCATAGAAACCAATGAAGGATTATGTAAATGATACATGCCACGAAGAGAAACTTGGGATAATTGTTACCAACCCCACGAATGTTCCAATATATAATAATCATCGAGAAGATGGGAGAGGACCCTGTGAACAGGTTAGATAAATAGCCTTAGTCTGCTCCTTATTCTGCTTTGTCAATTTCTTTTTCTGAGACTTTGAAACAACTGGGGAAAATGACACATCCTCATTCACTGCAGCCTTGTCCAACCATGTCTTCATAAAATTAATTTCCTTCTGTAACGTTGGATCCACCGTTGCATCAGGATCAGCCCGGATAGAATTAACATCTAAAGGCTCAACCGGTGTAATAATAGGCTCATGAGTCAACACAATTGCAGATCGAGGCACAACATCTAGAACATTTGTAAGAGGCATAGTGAATGAATTTTGAGAGACATCAAGAGTACGATTTACCGTGGCTGCCAATGGAGGTGAGATATTCGCGACAGTGTCTTCCAATTGCTGCACAATATTTCCATCAATCATAGAGGAATAGGTTCCCATATTTTGTTGCTCATCTGAAACATCCTCAATGGCCGAATGTTGCACAGGCTTATCCACTACAATGGTTGCGTGCTGCTCTGGTTCCTTTGGTGTTTCTTGTTGTTGTACCGTAATGGTATGTGTCTCCGGTGCAGTAATTACCGGATCAACATTCTTTTGTGGTGCTGCAAAAGCAAGAGAGGAACCAATACCCGACGTATTGTCTTTGATAGGTACCCAATTTGGCTTTGTTGTTGGAACTGGTTTTTTGCCTTGGACAATTTTTTCTTTGCGCACAATATTGTCCTTCCAAGGATATAGCCACCTACATGAGGAAACATCATGACCTATGGTTTGACAATGTGTACAAAATTCCGGAAGCCACTCATAGGCCACCTCCACATTAAATGCATAACCTTTCCTCTCAACTATGATCTCATGAAAGAGTTTGCGTGAGAAATCCATGTCAACAAGTATGCGTGCGTAGTGACCGTAGATGCGCCTGAAGGTTGCTTTATCAATGAGGAGTGGAGTTCCCACAACATTAGCAATTTCCCGGAGCGTCCTATCCATCCAATACTCCTGTGGTAATTCCAAAAGTCGAATCCACACCTGAGCATGAATGTTACGTTGTTTGTGCATATTAAAATCTTTGGTCCATTCAAACAATCAGAGAACACCTGGCTTCAGATTTACCGTCCCCTTCGCCCATACCATGCGCATATCATCCTCAGAGGAAAAAAAGAATTCATAGAAACCCCTCCCCAAGGGCGTCATGGACCATGCTCCCGTCGTTTTCCACTGGTTTTGAAGCTTTGAATGAATGTCTTTTGCAGTGTAGGGTTTGTCACCCTTATTCAGAACCAGTCGACCACGTAGGTTACGCTTGCAAACAACCATACCATTTTCGTATATGTCTTGTGAAATATGGATGCTTACGGATTCACCGCGGATTAAAGGCGGCGGCAAATTATCGTGACTGAAAATTGATGATGCAGACAATGTTTGCGCGAAAGAAATATTGGAGGAGCCATCGCTGCAATTGAATGGTTCAACACAATTTTGTTCACCGGTGAGGCCAGCTCGGCCTGCCAATCAAAGGCCATGGCCAAGCTGCAGTACAAAGAACGTGAAAATTGAAAACGTGAATGAATCACGTAACACTTCCAATTGGCACTTTGTGATTATGGCCCCGTTTGAATAAACAGCTTATATAGATGCTTATAGCATTAGGGCTTATAACATTAGAGCTTACATCATAAACTCTTATACTTGATAAGCTATTTATGTTTGGATATGTACACTAAAAAGTACTTACATAAATTGAAGTGTTTGGATGTGACATTACATAAGCAATTAT
>Ga0228710_1003561_pt1 | contig 24718 bp, 5 predicted proteins | sample MedpolnodulmetaG_FD_177995 | JGI IMG/M metagenome (GOLD analysis project Ga0228710, IMG submission 177995) | Root nodule microbial communities from Medicago polymorpha collected in Santa Monica, California, United States - pink nodules | ecosystem: Host-associated > Plants > Roots > Nodule...
CATTTAAAGCAAGGTCCAAATCCTTAAGTTTCTTAAGCTTCCCAAGTGTTTCAGGAATAACACCAACAAGGTTGCATTGTGTTAACCAAAGCACTTCAAGGTTTGTTAAATTACCAATCTCCGGTGGGATCCGACCCGGGTAAAACGGGTTGTAAGAGAGGTTAAGCATTTTCAAACTAGTTATATTTCCAAGTGAAGGTGGGATAGTACCTTCTAGAAGATTTGAAACTAAAGAAAGTATTTCAAGTGATTTAAATGATCCGAAAGACAAAGGTATGGGACCTGAGAAATTATTACCGGTAAGGTCAAGGTAAATAAGTTTAGGAAGAAGAGGTAAAGTTTCTGGAAGAGAACCGGTTAAAAGATTCTGAGAGAGATCAAGGTGAAGGAGATTTTGACAGAGAGAGATTTGAAGAGGAAAAGTTTGGTTAATGGAGTTGTTAAAGAGATTAATGGAGGAGAGATTAGGGAGACGGCAGAGGATTGAAGCTGTAAATGGACCTTGAATGTTGGTGTTGGAGAGATTAAGTTCAGTTACGGTGGTGTTTGTGGAGTCACAGCGTACACCGAACCAGTTACAAGGAGTGGTGTCTCGAACGTTCCATGAAGAGAGTGTTGAGTCTGGATCGTCTAAGGTGAGTTTGAATTGGTAGAGGTATAAACCTTCTTGGTTTAAAGATGTTACGTTTGTTGAAAGGGTTAAGATTGTTAGTAGAATGCAGATGGAAGGAAGTTGTTTTTTTTCCATTGTGAAATTTGGGAATGACTCTGAAAATGTGAAGGTATCAATTTATTTATCTGTTTCAAAGAGAAGAAAGAGAGAGAGGGTATTTGAGTGTAGTGTACCACGCATGGTACTGTGGTACTGATTACTGTGTTTGTTTTTAGGAACAAAATATACACCTTGTGCTGAGTTGGCACGGTGGAAACTTGGAATTTCTTTGTGAAAGGAAATTTTAAATTTGATGGTTGACGACAATGGTCTTTTTTTCTTTCCTTCGTTCTTACAAGAAGACAGTGGCATTATCTTCTGGATAATAGTAACTTCCACATTGATATATACAATTAAGAAATGACATGTTAATTTTCCTATCTTCTATTTTGTTTAGTAAGTTTCCGTTCACTTTTTCCTTTTTATTTATTTTCTACACATACAAACAAACAAGATGTGAGTTAAATTTTAAATTTAAGTAACAAGTACCAACAACTAACAACCAATGCAAGGTGGTTTTGAACCGGTAAGAAAATGATACATTATTGATGTTTTTTTGTTTTAACAAAATACATTATTGATGTTGGTGTTAGTTATAACATACATATTCTGATGATGAGGATATATCTTCTCTATCTTTTTATAATGATGGAGATTGTTCTTCTTGTGTGACACGAAAGTTCATTCAAATCTTTTTTAAATTTAGTTGCCTTTAATTTAGCTAATATTTATTTGACTATCTAATTATTGACTAACCATTAATTTTGTGCGTAGTACTTTTTTTTTCCAACATAAATTATTTGGGAAATGCTAGCATAACCCAGGTTATTTAATTTTATATATATGAATGGAAAGGTGGATTTATAATCTATTTGTGATACCTTTCTAAGTGTATGTTTGATTTTATGCCGACAAAAATTATTTTTGAGTGACTTGATTTTACATAATTGATTTTGGATAAAAATGAGATGAATGTTAAAAAATTATGTTTTAATATATTTATGTAAAAATAAATGTAAAGTTAAAATTAATTGTTGAAGTCAAAAGCTATAGATTACAGCCTCAAGTAAAATCAATAATCCTTAAGCTTATTTTACAAGTTTGACAGAATGAAGATTGTAATCATGCATGACTTCTTCTTAAATTGACTTCCTCTTGCTAAGCTTTTTCGGACTGAGATAGTATTAAATAAATTGTTTAATTGGAAAGAAAAAAAATGGAGTAACTTATATTAGTTCATTATTAAAAATGGAAAGGGTTTACTGTAGAAAACATTTAAATGGTTTTATTTTATTGAGGGGAAAAATCGAGAGGGTTAAACTATTTATTTTTTTTAATACTGATCAGATGTAAGCTTAAAAAGTACTCCCTCCGTCCTATATTATAAGCATACAAAAAAATCACATTTATTAAGAAAACTAAAATATAGTAGTTTGTAACATAGTTTTTTGTGTTACCGTTAAAATAAGTTTGATAGGAAGATGTAAAAACAATTTTCATTGGTAGTTGATTATAAAAAAAAATGAAAAAGAGAGTAAATTGAATGCACTTTGTATTTAATTTTCCTTTGAAAAATATAACTTTTTAAAAAACATAATTAAATACTCTCTCCGTCCCGAAATATAAGCAAAAAAACTTATTTTTTTCTTCCCAAAATATAAGCAAAAAAGACAAACATTTATTATATTTAATCTTGTTTTTTTAAAAAACCATCTTTTCCAATAAAAACTTTTGTTAATTCTCATGAAATTAAATACAAATTACTCCATCCGTCCCACAATAGATGACTCATTTAAAAATATGTAATTTTGACCTAACTTACTTTGACCATATTTTTTTTTACAAAGATACAAAGATAAATAATATCATATAAGACGTCGTTAGATTTATCTAGATAAGTATTTTCAAAATATCAAATTTTTATAATTTTTTCTAATATATTGTTCAAGATATTTAAGCTCAAAATATGCATTGACATGCATAATAAGGTCAACTGTGTCAAATATTAAGGGACAGAGGAAGTACATTTAATTTTCTCTCTCTTCCATTTTTTCCATAATCAATAGCCAATAAAAATTGTTTTTACATCTTCCCATGAAACTTATTTTAAAGAAAACACAAAAAACTATGCTACAAATTTGTATGCTTTAATTTTCTTAATAAGTGTGATTTTTGTTTTTTTGCTTATAATTTGGGACGAGAGAGTATGATAAAAGTTGGTCTTTTTTACTTATAATTTGGGACAAAGAAAATAAGTTTTTTTCTTTCTTATAATTTGGGATGAAGGAAATATAAAATTATCGTATAAATAGTGATGTAATGAGAAATATTTATTTTTCTTCCCAAAATAATAAACAGCACACATGAATCATGAATGAATGCATGTGCACTTTTTTTCTTTCTCCGATGCATTTAAAAAACAAAGGAACAACTTCAGTTAATGGCTCTCCATTGATTTACACAGATTTGACGCAATTCCAATTCCAGGCTCCGAGTTAAGGACAGGCGTTCAAATTAAGGTCTTGTGTTTCCTTCATTTTGGTCTTGTGTTTTGTTCATCTCTTCCCCACAAAAAAGACCACATTGGATATTGAGTTTGATTAAGTAAGATGACACTGTTAATAAAAAGACCAAATTCCCACAAGTATTTTTAGAGAATCAACCACAAATTTGGTCTTCAAATTTGTATTGAAAGAGAGTTAATAATTTTAGGGAAATGTTAACCGTGTCTCGAGACACCGGTTAAAGAATTAAGGGTAGTGTTAACTTGTGTCCTTAAAACACATGTTAAGAAATAAAAAAAAAAGAAATATTCTCTTAAATTTTGTGCATTCAATTCATTAAAACATTAAAGATTAAAGTTAATGTACGCATTCCAAAAAATTATTTCCATATTTAAGTAATTAACTTGTGTCTTAAAGACACAGGTTAACATATCCCAAGAATTAAATATTATATTGAAACTTATGCTTTCAATACCTTAGAAATATAAAAAGTATTATTTTCATTTTAAAATTTTCTTTTTAGTTTTTTTTATTTAGTACTTCAAAGACACCGGTTAACCTAACCCTTAATTTTATAATACTGGTATCAATTTTGCGTCGTGTGAGTGTCAGTGTGTTGAATGAGTTTCATTCCTGCTACCAAACATCTACTCCATGTGTTAACTACAAAGTTCTGTGTAATCACTCGGTTGGTGGGTTTTATTATGTTTGTTGATCGCATATTTATCGAAGAAAAGTTCGGTGGTGCATTAACAAAACTAAACCAACAAGAATTTGAAGTACTTAATTTGATGTTATAGAATCTAGATTTTTTTTTTGAAAGGATAGAATCTAGAAATTTGTCATCTCAATGTTTAATTTTTTAATTCCTCTCTTCAGAATTGGACTCACTGACATCCGTGCATGATACATTCATTGAGAGTAGTAGTATAGTACTAGTACTAGTTTAGACTTTAGAGCCATTTTTAATCATAAGTTTAAGAGAAATTCAAAGTGTCATATTCGATTTTTACCGTACCAATTTTGATAGACTGTTTTTGTTTCTTAATAATAATAATATTTATACAACCATTTTAAAACAATTTTTGTATTTTTTATTCTCTATGTTGTTTTTGTCATAAAAGAAGAGGATAAAAATAAGGTTGTCTAAAAAATTATCATTATTAAATTTTATCTTGAATTTTTTTGCGATTGAATTTAATTATAAGCACTATATTCTTACATGAATTATTCCTTAGACTAAGTTGGTCCTGGTTTTAAATGATAAGGCTATGTTTGTGCATGATATTTAGCTCCTCATTCTTGAATGCCCTACAGGACCATTGACGTTCAACAAATTAAATGGAAGTCACGGGAAAATACACTTCTGGGATACATTTATGTTTGAATCAACTAACTCTGCAGTGTCTCTGCATTTGAATTTTAACCATGGCATATATCTACACAACCATCAAAATTGATTAGAAGACACCTATTCAAAGTAGAAATAGGTGGAACCCATATGTAATTCTACCAACTGGATTGATTTACATTCAAAACAGAACATTGAGCTGTTGGTGACCATATGACAGAGGAATTTACTACAGACTGCAAATATTATAATATATATTGCTTCCTCAACGTGGCATTTGGCAACCCAATTCCATAACCTATTTCTTTGAAGAAGGACGTACTAGTATTTAATTTTTTAGATTTATGTAAGACAAGAATAAGTAATAGGGTAGATTCTTAGTTATTAGTATTGGTTTAAAGGGTACTCATAACTCTCAATACTCACTACCAAGTTTTACAAGTGGGTTGTTGCTACATAACTTTCTTTTTGATAAGGTAGTTGCTACATAACTAAGGTCATATAATGTGCATCCTTTAAGGGCCCCCCCTGTAGTAATATAGTAGAACTACAAAACATTAATCATTAATGATTACATCTTATATCAAATCACCAATATAAAAACAGATCAGCTAAAAAATAAATAAAAAGTTTTCTCAACGGGGTTATCTATTTAACAAGGATCTCACCCTGTTAAAGATCTCTATTGAAGGAAGAAAAAATGAATATCTATTATTTAACTGACAACTATATAAAGATTTTTTCTCCTCGGCAACTAACAGATCTCACAATCAAAAGAAGTAATAAAATATGTATAAGTTGGTCTCACCTTTCAAAAAGAAAGAAGTAATATTGCTATTAACATTACCTTTTATATAATGATACAAAGTTAGTGGAGATATTTAAGTATTTTTCATTGAAGTCCATACTCGTGTATTACCATTTGAGTCATTTGATCTTTAATAAGTACTTTTATTAAAAAATTATAAATAAATGATGTGTACACGTGATGTTTATTTAAGAAGTCCTTATTTGTTCACTACCATTGTGAATGTTATAAGGGCAATGTTTAAGGAATCCACAAAAGGAAACTTTATCTTAAAAATACAAGTCAAACACATATAAAAGTCATAAGTACATAATTTCCAATATAAATATTACTACTTTTAGATGTTTAAACAATGTTCTAAGGACACTTGTAACCACTTTCCCATAATAAATACCACAATTGTTATATTCGGTATGCTTTTTGTCTAAATAACAGAGACATTTAATTTATTTGTTTAATCTCTCCATCCATATAAATAAGTATACTTTACTTTCTTTCTTTTTTTAAAAAATTGGTAGTTTACTTAATGTATCTATTTTAGGTAGTATTAATGTACCTAAAATACTGTTTATATGTGTATATAGTATACTTTGTCTTTTTATACTATAATAACACACTTAGTATTAATTAGGGGTTTATTTGAAAAAGAAACAGTAATTGTAAATAGTAATTTGAGGAATAAATTTGTAGTCAAATAAATGCTTATATTTAGGAAGAGAGGAAGTATCTTATAACACCCTAGGTAATAGAATAACTGTTAGGGGACAATTGGTTTTGAGCCGAAACAAATTTGATTAGAATTTAGACATGTCTGTCAAGACATTGTTGTGTTATTGTAGGTGAATGTATAACTCTAATCATATGCTTTCATGAACATGAATAGTTAGGTGAAAACTGTATTGACGATCATAGATTCATAGCATGTCACCCGCGGGAAAACATGGAAGGAAATTCATTGATTACCTTATTATATGACTACTTGGCCTGCTAAAATAGGATTGAATATGCTCAAATATTAGACATGTGTATTTGTCACGATATTGGTTAGTAATTAGATGTATAGTGTGTGCCTAACATGCACAGTGAATATTGTCCTCATATGGTTACGTGTTCTACAATTGATGCTACTTATTGTCGCCTCATTGTTGTAAGGTGTGTGTAAACCTCGAATTTTTTTCTTTATTTGGTTTGGTAGCAAAGAAGCATTGTTTATGATTTTGAATACCGGTATGAAGACTTAATAGTGACTGAAGTAAATTGGTTTTTACACTTTATACAACATGCATGCGCAGGCAGGGGTAAAGAAACATAAAAGCGTTTTCTTTGCTGTTTGCACCCTTCAACACGGTTGTGGTACAGTCAATTTATCTGAATTCTGACTTTTTGTTTTATTTTTCAGTTCATCATAATTTTTTGTAATTAAAACATGAGTTAGAGTCTAGTGAAAGGAACTAATCTTCAACAACAGAGCAAATTAAAGTTTAAATTCTGTTTCGAAAAGATGTTCACATTTGATATTCGACGGTGTCTCGAATATGATTATTCTTCATACCAAAAACTAATAAAATAAAATAAAAACTAAGAATAACGCTGGCAAAATGAAAGATATTCTCTTCATTCCACTTTTATGTAACTTATTTTTCGGAGGAAATTTTTATGCAACTTTAGCATTTAATGTTTCATACACATATTAAAAAAGTTGTAAATAATTTTATCAAATTATTCTTAATAGTTGACCTCCTGGAAAGTCCTTGTGTTGCACTTCTCCCACCTTTTTAGTAACCAAAAAAAAATTATTCTTAATAGTTGATAATTTTTTCACTAACTATTGAATGATAACCATTATAGAATTATTCCTATTAACTTCTATACAATCTTTAGTCAATTTAAGTTGATTTGATGATGTTTGTTTGTGACATTAGAATGTGTTTTTGTTTTTAAATTTGATTCTTTTCGATGTTAATTTTAGTGGACTAGTTTTTTTTAATACTCCCACGTAACAAAAATTATGTAAATAATGTTAATAATTGAATCAAAATAATTAAAGTTACGTTTTGGCAAATGTTTATCCTCTGAAAAGAAATGGATTTGTCTACCTTTTGGCAAATGTATACAGCTTCTAAATATGTTTCTTTTACAAGAAAGAGAAAGTAACAATCTTAGTTGACTCGGTTGTGATTTTTGCATGTGCTCGTTGACGCTCGATGTAAAATGGACAGTAGATAGTGGATATGTCCAATTCATACGTAAGTCACTTTCACACGTACACATGCGTATAATTCTCAAGAAGATAAAATGAAAATAAATAGTTTATAGAGAAGTAGAAATAGATGTGCTCATGCTACAAAAAGTTCATAATCCCAATTCCCAAATGAAAAAAAAAATCGAAAAATAAGCAAAGAGAAGGTTCCGTTTGGTGTCTGTCATGCTCATTCATGATGTAAGATTGCATTACACAACATTATAAAAAAAAAATTTTTTGAAGGAATTATAAAAATATTTAGAAGCTGTATACATTTGCCAAAAGGTAGACAAATCCATTTCTTTTTAGAGGATAAAGATTTTGGGAAAAAGAGATACAATTAAAAAAATGTACAACGAGCTAATTTGATAAAAAAAATGTAAGGAAATTAAAGATACATTTTTAAACTTTATTACACTTATGTACGATTGTAATATTAATCTATAAAGGGTTTTCAAAATCTATTCAGTTGTAGTGTAACTTGTGGTCCTGACTAAATGGACAATCCAAAGCACATTCTTCAATAATGACTTGAAATCTGCTTCAAAATCAAGGAAAAAATATTGTAGCAGGTTTTCACATTGTTTTACTTTATCAGATGAAAAAAAAATAGTGGTCCAACAATTTTTTTTTTTTTAGAGGAAATATGAGTACAAGGCCTTTTCAAAGAGTACATATAGCATCCATCTTCAATAAAAAATATTGTTATATGGTTTAGGGTGTAAAAGTTCTTCAAGGAGGTTCTTTACTTAACAAGAATTACTTTTTATTAAGGATTCTATGTTGGAGGAAGAAAAAATGAGTCTCTATTAAGCAACGAGCAACTGTATAAGAACTCTCTCTCCTAGGCAACTAACAAGTCTCACGTGTAAAAGAAGTAATAAAATATGTATTGGTTAGTCTCACTTGCAAAAGAAGTAATAAATTATTTTTGTATAATGATGTAAAGTTAGTGGGATCTATTTAAATATTTTTTATTGGAGTCTTTATCAATGTATTGTTATTGAATCCTTAAAATATATTTTCATTAAAAAATTATAAATAAATGATGTGTAATGTGAGGTCCATTTAAAAAGTCTCTATCAGTGGACTCGTTGTGTGACCTTGATTCATTATATTAAGGTAGAGAAAGGTGCAAAATGAGACTAAAGTTAAAGGTGGATCCAACCCATTTGAGTATGTTCATTATTGTCGTCTTACACTTCCAAGTCTACCTAGTTTTCCTCATGCTCCCATCTCTCACTTTTTCATAGTGCCACAGGACTTTCTCTCTTTATAAACTGTGGAAAAGGAGTACTTTGAAGCCACTTTGGGGAAATTTTATTTTTTCAACTTTGGGTGTGGCCTTTTCAACTTTTGGTACAAACACTCTTATTTCCTAATGTTGTGAATGATTAGTGGAATGAGATTTGGGGAAGATCCCAGTACATATTTATTCCCTTAATCTGAATAATTTAACACAACATTCTTTAGTGTTCATTCTTTTATGACAAATGCCAAAATAGTATATACTTAGCTGTATAAAAATGTAAATATATTGCAAGCATGAACTTTCATCAAATTATTTACAAGACAAATCATGATTCATATGGGAACACATGCATATTCTACAAACTATACCACCTCTCTTATTCTAGGACCTAAAGAGAAAGGCTTACCAAAAAAATTAAGCTCACACCAACTCTTAATTACTTTAGTTTCCTTTTTTTATTTCATGATTGTTTCACATATCAAGCACCAACCAATTAGGGTTCTTTTGACAAGTGTCCAACTAAGATTTAAGCAACAAGTTTTAGTTAGTTGAAGATGCAAAACGCGTTTGAGGCTTTTAATTAGTCACATAAATTAGTGACTCAATTGGCCAGCTAATGTTGCACATAAACTATCATATTTTTTTCTCATCCATATAAAAGATGGGTCATGTTAACCGGCGCCCTCGGGCATTGGCTAAGGAAATCAAAAAAAGAAAATTTTAAGTTAAAAATATCACTTTTTAGATTTTTGAGGAGTTGATTGCACAAGTTCCAATGTCATATTACTATATCTACTTCCTTAACCAGTGCCCTGGAGACTCCGGTTAAGGATCATGTTAACCGGTGCCCCAGGACACTAGTTAACGAAATAAAAAAAGAAAATTTTAAGTTGAAAATATCAGTTTTTTAGATTAATGTCAATTTTAACAATCATTGTGAAATCAAGTCATACCATGATGGCAAATTGGTGATGATGTATTGATGCTATTTTGATGTATAATCTTCAAGCAATTGATGGGTCAGGGCCATGAATTGTTTCATCATTGAAACTGCCTCACTGGTGTCAAATTCTATGGTCGAGAAAATGTTATTGGATTGCATTATTCTGTATGTAATTCATTATCACAAGTTGATAATATTGGAAGTAAACTCTTGCTCAATGCCTTAAATAGCAGCATTGGTATAAGATGTTGAATCATTGTACCATGTGACAATATCATATGTGAATCTTTTTCTGACCCGATTTATACCAGTTTGTCAAAGGTAGAACAGTTCTGTTTTGCATAGTCTTGTACTAGAATTGAAACTAGGTAAAAACATGTAATCAAACCAAACAACAAAACTATTTGGTTCTCGGTTCAAATGGTTGAATTGATCGATTCGGTTCGATTTTTAAAATATTGATGTGTTACTCTATCAACTAGCTAATAGACCTAGAGTATATGACCCATCTAGGTACCTGATTAGAGAGATAATTTATTATTAGAGGACTCAACTGGAGATAACATCCCAAGATGGTAAATTGATTGATGGATGAATATTCCCTTAGCATGTATTTGTAACTTGCATTTTGCAATTATCCATCATATCCATCCAGTCACATGTGCTGGGTAGAATAAGAGAAAGTAGAATTGAGTGGTAGAGGCATGTCATGTACAAGACTTCAGCACTAGAATACAAAGTCTTTAGTGGTCTATAGCCAAAGGATTAAGCATTTCTCCTTTAGTACTATTTTTTTTTTGTATACACATTTATCCTTTATTATTATTGAAGTATAAAAGGGAATACAAGCAAAGTTAAAGGAGGGAAAGTATAATACGTATAGGAAAGTAGAAACACACAAATGGAGGCCTTCAAGTGTTGGTGGTACTGATTCCTTTTTAGACATAGGAGTGAAGTGTAGTGTAGATTCTTGTATACCCTTCATACATAAAAGGAATGGTGTATATGTATTCAAATGGTGTAAAACATTGCATGTGAACTTGGTAGGTTTGTCACTGCATTTTAGTAGTTAAAATTGTTTTTTTAACTATATATTTTGATAGAAAGAGAGGGTTGGCCCAACAATCGTATTAATGGTTTGTTTGGAACCACGGTAGGAGGGCCACTATCGTGCGTTTTTCCAATGCTATAAATGGTAGCTTCTTGTTTTTTCATGGTGGGAGGGGTCTAGACGCACATGTTTGGTTGGTACGCATAAGCTAGCCCAAACACACGCTTAGGCTTTGTCTAAAAATATAATTTTTTATTACTAAAATAAAAAGCAATCTACTCCACTATTTTCTAAAATTAAAATTAATAAAAAAAACTCTAAAACTAATATTGTCTCAACAAAGAAGGTCTCATGAAAATTTGTCTTATTTCTCCATACATGCAGTGTGGGCTCTATTGAAAGACATAATTTATTTTTACTCAATTTAAAGACATAATTAGTTAGACGGTTTTATGTTCATGTTATGTGGTGCACACATAACACTTAGATATGCATACACCATCAAATATCAATAGTAAATTCCTTTCCCTACCTACCTCAAATTGAGGGAAATGGTCAGAAACAAATAAATTGCTAGTAGATAAAGAAAGCAAAACCGATTGAACAAAAAGTTCAGGTTGTCAATTATTAAGGAGAGAAAAAGATTCATCCTTCATGATTTTGAAGGGCTATTGCTCTATCAACATGCTTGTTTGTGCCTTTGTAACGTAAAAATCCGGCTAAACCTTTTACGGTCCATGCAACTCATCATCACTTCCTCCACGCTATATCCCATGATTGAAACATTTGAAGTTGAAAGGTGAAACATCGATTATAACTTTGTGAATAGTGAAAGTTTATTGGAGTGATTCATATAGATTTGTCAACTAGTTTACAAACAAGTGCTCATATATTTTTTTTACTCAATTATTAATTAGTCCTAGACTAGAAGCAAAGGTTCACCATAAGGGTCCACTTGGCTGGGGCCAGTAATTCCACAATCTTGAAGACATAATTTTGAAGTAGTAATTAAGGAAAGTAAATAAAAAAAATGCTAGTAAAGTTCTTGAAGATCCAATTATAACAAAATATGTCGTGCTTGCTTTTATTTTCCATCAACTTATATAGCAAAATATGTAACTTTTCAATCATATTTGTAACTTTTTCATATCATTGTGCAACTTTTTTTTGAATAAAGTCTATAATGCAATGTAATGTTGTTATTTTTACAATTGTAGCAAAAATAGACTCACAAAGATAAAATGTCTTGATTTAAAAATGGATGTCTTAAACTACATACTTCTCAAATCTCAAGGGTCAAGAATCGTGAACAAGGTAAAAACATGTACAAAAGTCAATGATTTTACTGGCCCTGTTTACAATTGTAGCAAAAATAGACTCTCAAAGATAAAATGTCTTGATTAAAAATTGGATGTCTTAAGAATTCATACTTCTCAAATCTCAAGAGTCAAGAATCATGAACAAGGTTAAAACATGTACAAAAGTCAATGATTTTACTGGCCATATCTTACCTCAGAAGCAAAGTCAGAAATTACTAACCGTTACGGGGGCATGCTTATGATAATGTTGTTATGTTGCGGGTGAGAGAACAGACAAATATCGTAAGAAAAATTAAGCATTTTTTTCTCTCAAGGGGGTTAAGCATATATTATTATTACGCAAATGTTAATTTGCGCCTTCAAGGGCATATGTTAAGATACTTATTATAGAAATACACATATCAAAAGACGTATACTCAACTTTTTAAAAGTTGTCATATTGTGTTTTTCAATGCAAAATTACTCTTTTTAGGTTGATTAACATATTACATGCAACATTCTATCATAAAAGGTTTACACAAATCAAAAGAGGATTCTCAAAACAATGAATACACGCAGGTAGAGAGATTGTGTAACCCGCAAGTCAATCAACGAATGGTTTACCTGCCCATAAACATAATAAATAGAAACATGTCAATCCTACATCCTAAAAGAAACATGAGTTTAATTAGAACCAATCAAAAAAGGGTTAAATATGTTTTTAGTCCCTACATTTGGCCCTCTTTAAAGAATAGTCCATACATTTCAATAAATGTTTTTAAAATCCCTACATTTTATTTCCGTTGCCGTGTTTAGTCCTTGCCGTCAAGTTTTTCACAGACAGCTAATGGAATGTTGATATTTCAATACTTTTTCTTTTTTTACTTCTTAAATTGGTTGGATTGAAGAATATGGGTGAAATACAACTCCACCCATATATCAAACCCTAAATCCCCAAATTCTGAAATCAATCTCCTTCTTTGTAGTGAACTCTCCCTTCATCCCATGACTTCTTTATTAGATTTTTAATTGTTGTTAACAAGGAAGAAGAGGAGCGAGTAATTTTTAAATGAACTCTTACAAACTCAATTGAGTGAAATTGAAGATGGAGTATTAACTGTCATGTGAGTTTTTTATTCTTTCATGTTGGATATAGTTTTTGGTGCCTTAATCAGAGAAGTCGAATGCAGAAGAAACAAAAAAAAAAAAAGAGAAGTCAACGATGATGGAGAAGAATCAGAGAGGAGGAAGAAGTAATTTGGGGATTTAAATCCCTAAATTGAAGAAACAATGTATGGAACCAGAGAAAGAGAAATGAAGAAGTTTTGAAGACCATTACCAGTTTCAATTCTCTTTTGATTTCAACAATGAACTCCACTACCAATTTCACTCAATTCATCACAAACAAAAAAATATTACAAAAAGTTGAGACAAAAATTGACAACAAATACAAAATATGGTAAGGAAAATCATGTGGGTTTGGTTATGACATGAAAGCTTATGTTTTTTCATGGGTTTGTATTGGGTGGCTCTGGAAAGGGGATGAAGTTGGTTGGAATTGGAGTAATGATAGGAACCGATCTTGTGAGAGGGAGATAAAGAGGTGGTCATGATGCATTCCGTTAGTTAAATTGACAGCAGGGACTAAACACGGTAACAGAGGTAAAATGTATGGATTTTAAAAACATTTATTTAAATGTAAGGACTATTTTTCAAAGTGGGGCAAAATGTAGGGACCAATAACATATTTAACCCATCAAAAAATAGTCAGTTTGATTTAGTTTTAGCCATTTTTTAAAGATATTCAAACTAAATCAAATCCATGGAGAATATATGATCGTACCTGATCAGAAGATGATGGCTGATGCGATGCTCTCACAATAGTTTTGAATCGTTGCCTTGACTGGAACAGTGGAGGTGTCCTTGCAGACAATCTGACGCTTAAGTCAGTATTTGAGTCAGAAAGGGAATTTTAGGTCAGAAAGAGAATGTACCTTTAAGGACTGTGTAAAGTCACCTTGTATAAAGGTGACGTGCAAGAGCTGTTGTTAATGGCACACCGTGGACTTGACGGGAAACGTAACCACCAAACAAGGTCGTAAGCACATGTGGGAGACATTAGAAGTCAGTTTGAATTGGTCTCCCCTTCCTCATGGAGGGGGGTGTAGTGATAGCATATGAACCAAACACGAATTTGGGTTTGCTTTAATTTTGGCCTATGTAAATGGGCCTAGGAGTGTTTTGCTCGGTCTAGAACAATAAATTAGTTTTGTTCAATCAACTTGATACTTTCGAAATTTAATAAACTTGATTTTAAGAAAAACTAAAATATTCAACTTTATTTTTCAAAATACTACAATGAGAAAAATAATATATAATGATTAAAAAATATAAGAATACATTTCTTTTTCACGATAAGTTAGTGAGAAATAAATCCCTTAAAAAAAGTCAGTGTAAAATAAAAAAAATTGAATAAATTATAATGGTTTTGTTCAATCTCGTTTGATCTTTTTAGTCGCTTGATAGGTTGAATTTCAGCATGAAAAAAATCGAACCAACTTAACTAATTTAGACCGAATTTTCAAATTTATGGGGTCATTGATTTGGTTCCTATGCATGTAATTATTTTCCACTAAATAATTTTGGCTTTGATAACTTTTTGTTCCATTTCGGTTGGTGTGGTGGTGTTGGTTTGAGACTTTTTGCTCTTTTTTCGAGTCTCAAGTTCAATTCTTTTCAGTGTCAAGTGTCAATTTGAGTAGCCTATTTAACTTCTTAAAAAAATACTTTTTAAAAAATCTTTTTTCTCGACAAATATCAAATTAACTCATTTTCTTAATATTATCATACTCAATATAAGATAATATATGATCATGACAATGGGAAGTAATAAGTAGGCACATTGTTTGCTTGTCACCTAACAAGTGATCTATTTTAATATATATTTTATTATAGTTTTGATTATTTTGTTTACCTTTTTGTTTTAGTTATGTAAAATCTGCTTTTTGTAAAAAAAATATAAAAAAAACACTGATGGAGTTTGGGTATAACAGAAATGGCTAGACTTCTTGCAATATAACAAACTTATGGAAAACTAGAAGAAGAATAAAAAAAGAACTCAACGATAAACTCATATATAGGGACTCAAACTAAAGAGAAGCATATTGTATGAACTAAAATAAAACAAAAATTATATTATTCCCTATAGTTTTGATAAGTTTTTCTTTAACTGAAACTAAATTTTCGTCACTTTATATTTAAAAATTTGAGCTGATTGAAAATATTTTGGTTTAGTTCAATTTTTATAATCTTTCTCCTTTTTTTGTTTTGAGGAATATAATTTTTCTCCTAAAATTTAAACCAAGCAAAACCGTTGAAAAACAAATTGGTTTGTTCATTCAACCGTATTTACATTTTTTAGAATGACTTAATAGCAGTTTTGGCCCCTTATGTTTCAAGAAATTGCAATTTTGACCCCTAACAAAATAAAATAAAAAACCACCCATTTTGCAGTTTGGCCCCCAGACCAATTTTGACCAAGTCGATGCACACATGGACATCACTTGTGTGATTATTATTATTATTATTATTATTATTATTAATTTTGACTTTGTCAAAATTGGCCTGGAGCCAAAACTGCAAAATGGGCAATACTTAAAAGGCGGTTTTGTATTTTATTTTGTTATGGGGCCAAAACTGCTATTAAGCATTTTAGAATTTAATAAATTTAATTAAAAAAAACTAATTTTTTATGTACTTTATATTTTTTTCTACCATTAAAACTTGTACATGAACTAAAAATATAACACTATTAATATAGTATTTGATAAAAAAATACTAAAAATTGAACAAAAAAATAATACTAAAATATAAAAGTTTGGTTCTAGTTTCAGATGATCCATTTTAAATCACGTTAAATTGATATCTAAATTAATACATATTGGGTTTGATTTTTTCAATTCTATTTGGAACCGAAATTTTTTGACATTAGATATTACAATATCCTTATCAGTTGAGTGAGTCATGAGGACAAAATAGAATGAATTTAATTTATTTAGATTGAATCATCAAATTCTTCGTAATATTGATTTGAATATACTACACCTTAAATTGGCACTGCTTTCACTTTCATATCGTTGCTGCTGTCATACTCATGCCTATTACTCTCACAATTGTTGTCATGATCATTATTTATGCAGCTATCAAACGGCACGCTGCAACTAAATTAAGTTGCTACAAGCACATCTCACCCATCACAATTGATAATCCAATGAGTCCATTGCCACGGTCCACTACTACTCATTGGAATTATACCATCACCGACACTTGAATTTTAGTTGCTCTTTTTGTATATATATTTTTAAGAGGTAGTTGCTCTTTGAGTAGATCTTTTTGCAGGTTGTGACATGGAAGCTGGTTTGGAGGTTGAGACCAGGGCCGTCTCCGACAATTCGGATACTCCGTTGTAATCTTGATAATTTTAATTTAAATAAGTATTGGAAAAAAATTCAACACCACTTAGAGTGACAAACATCTACGTTCTCGTTAAATATACAAGCAATGGTCAAAACATGACTTTAACCTACAAACAAATAGACATTTACTCACCGACAATGTATAATCGACAGCAAAATAATTGAATTCTGGACTTTTACCTATGGAAAAAATTACATTTAGTGGCGGATTTTGTCCGTAGGTATAAAAAAAGAATTTTGCTCTTTACCCAACTGTTTTTACTTGTTCCCAATTGAAATTCCAAAAATACCCCTGCATGAGTTAACTCACGCTGGTGTTAAATCTGCGTGACTTAACCCACGCAGAAATTAACCCATGCGTGAGTTAACTCACGCTGTGTCTGTGCAAAAAACCAAAACAGCCAGAAACTCATTTTCCCTTATTTTCTTCATTCCTTCATTCATTCAGTCAATTGCATCCATTTTTTTATCATTCATTCAATCAAGCATTCACTCGTAATTAAAATACGAAGAATAAAGGAATAAAATAACGCAAAATGTCATAAATAAAACGCAAACGCACAAATGTAAATATATTACAACCATATCCGACAAAATGTCATAAAACAACTACAAAGGTAACAAGTCATAAAAAAGACCATACTACTCCCGTGGACTCCTACTCCTCCTCTGTGGAACCGACACCTCCTCCAACATGTGATATTGTTGCCGGATGGTTTCCATAACGCGGGTAACAACATGATTTGAATACACGTCAGGAATCCCAAATTTCTTCTAAAAATGTCAAATTTCTAAATAAATTCAAAATTTTCAACAAAAAAAAAAACAATGAAGTAGGATAAGCAACACTTGTTGATTTGTGTTATTTGACGTTGATTTGGTTGAGTTTGGTGTAAATCACACAAAATGGAAGAATTTTCGTGTTTGGGAAGTTTAGAAAATGAAGGGGGTTATGTTTCTGTGTTGCTGTTATATGACTAAAGTGACTGCGTGAGTAAACTCACGTATGAAGTATAAGTAGCGTGAGTTAACTCAGGCAGTGTGAGTTAGTGAGTTAACTCACACAGGGGTATTTTTGTAATTTTAGTTGGGAACGAGCAAAAACAATTGGGTAAAGAGCAGAATTCTAAAAAAAAAAAATCTTCCTTTTTTTTTTTTTTTCATTTTTTGAGATCCCCTTAAGTTTGAGACCTTGTGCTAAGGGTCTTGATGCACTTGCACAAAACCTATCCTAGTTAAGACTTTTAGGTTTGCTTTTGGAGAGCTTTTTAGAAGGGAGGGAAGGTTTGTTTAGTTTTTCTTTTTCCCCTATTCGAGGTGGTTTTTTATTTTGAAATTTTCAAAAATCAATTTTGTTTTTGAGTTTTAAAAAATTTCAAAAATCAAATTCAATTTTAAAGTGTCTCATTACTTCATTGTTTTCGTTATGTTTCGGACACACAAATAATTTGTGTATACTCCCATGAATATAAGCATCCGTCGTCAGAATAGGAACAGTGATTGAAACGAAGATGGTGTGGGACAATTTATGTGTTTATAAACCTAATTTTATTATAGTATGAGAACACCTTATATGATGAGAATAATGTGTTGTTTTTTAAACTATGTTATCGGTAGTTTCGAACGTTCTCCATTAAAGATATACAGGTGGCTTGGTGTTTCTGCGGTCGCACCTTCACAGGTGCTGGCTCATTTTACTCAATTTAGTGTCAGTGGCGGTATTGGTAACAAGCGTCGTTCGATTACACAGGTCATCTGGTTTGCAACGGTATGGGAAATTTGGAAAGAAAGAAACAACAGATTGTTCAATGATAAACAAAGCACGGTAACTCAGGTGGTAGATAAGATTAAGTCTCTTACCTTTAGGTGGTTGAAGGCGAAATATGTCACACTTCCCTTCAATTATCATGGTTGGTGGCTTAGTCCGTTTACTATGTTGGGTATTGGCTAATTACTTACTAGTTTCTTGTACTTGCTCATCTTGTAAATATTGTTCGTGACTTTGTTGTCTTTCCTTTGTACATCTTGTGTTAGGAAAGACACTTTGGTTTAATATTATACACCATTTTAGCTTCTTCAAAAAAAAGATATAGTTTTAGTTGGTCGGCCTTTTCATAAAAAATAAAACCATAAATGTGTAGAGGTAAATGAGTTAATGTAAAATTTGAGATATTAGACTTCATTAGTATTCATAGACGTCATATACAGTGAAACAAAAACATTTTTAAGCTAGGAATTGAGTCGACTTCAAGTTGTGCGTTCCACTTCCGCTGCCAGCATGAGTCCTCTTTGATGGATAATCTGCAAATATATTTGTTAATGTTTGTTGTTGAACTTTAAGATCTGCTCTAACTCAAATGAGATTTAAGAACCAACATACCTAAACATTTATTTACTTTTAAAAAATATAAATTTAAGCGGGAGACAATATTAACTGTGGTGGTATTTATTGTACGTCAGCCATATCTAGCTCAAGTCCAACCAAATTAGAACTTATCCAACTCTATCTTTGGTACTTGTTTGTTGCACAAGACAAAACCAAAGACACTGTTAGGTTGATTGTGATAAGTTCACCGCGAGGCTTGCTTGGATGGATGTACATCTGACATGATTGGGGCGAACTTATGAAATTTTGTTCCCTATTAGAAGAATATTACCACCTTCTGGAACTAGAAAATAAAGCCAAACAAGTTTAATGTGCCTGCCAAAGATTACCTCATCTCAATAAGTCAATTCGGCCCAGATAAATGACCATGAATTCATTATCTCGGGTCTGAGGTTTGAAATTTGAATACATTCCCACAAGAGTAATCTTATTTTATTTTTTAGTACATGAGAAAGCAAAAAAGAGACTTTGACTAGATCTTTATAAAGGACACTCTTAGAACATCCGCTAATAGGATAAAAGAAAGGCAAGATAGAGGCTCTTGAACAACGACCAAATGATCAAGATAGTTAGCTTTCAATTTGGCTAGAATATCAACACAATTGTTTCCTTCACAAAGAGCGTGATACAAACTAACATGTCAATCTTTCGTCAGATAATCTTGAATGGTCATCAGAAGGTTCGCGCAGTGGTGAAATCAATAAGTAGCAGTAGTCACCAACAAGATAGTATGTATGGAGTCTAAAAATCACAAGAGTTTTTTAAATCTCGCCTGCCAACAAACCCCAATACTGGTTAGAAGGATTTTTAACTCACCATGAAGCACATTAGAAATTCTCACCCTACCATAGAAGGCAATCTGAAAGGAGCCATCATGATTCCTAACCAAACCTCCATGTCATTTTTGGGTTTGTAAGAGCGTTGTCATCTACGTTAAGAAGCATAGTCTCAACTTCACCAAGTTGCCGAGAGATCTAATAAGAAGGACGAGGAATATAAGATGGCGTATAACACCAAATACTTGACGAGCTACTTGCAAATGCGCAAAGATTGTGGCTACGATCGAACTCGCCACATGTTGTTGACCTACAAATACAAATTTGTTTATGGAACACCAAATATTCCACATGATAAGGAGGCAATAACCTCTAGATCTTAGTGGTCTTATAAACATAAGGATATTTTTTTCAATTAAGATTTTATGTTCATATTAGTGTATAGCTCTATGTACATATTTGATATTTTTGACAAAAATATTTGATGAATTGATTGGTAATGGTGTAGTTAAATATCGATTATAATTCAATTTAGCGAAAAGGGTTAATCTTTCACAATGTGATGAACCAATATTTGAATCTTAGTTGAAAAAGGAAGACACAATTAGTGTCAAACAATGTCTCCAACAAAATTATCTCCCGTAGGGGGGAGCTTATTAGAAATTTTAAAAATGATAGTATAATTAATTTGAGAAATCAATAAGCAATTTTTTTTTAGAAAATAATGTAGTTTTATTAAAATAATAAAACAAACATCTAACCTTTCAAAAATAAAATAAACATATAAATAAAATGCAGAAGAATGGTGTATAAATTTGAGAAACCTTTTATGTCCGTAATCTATGCCAAACTATATTAAACATATGATCAAATTTTATTTATGGGTTAATATATCTTTACCCCCCGTAATTTAGATGAGTTCCGGTTTACCCCTCCTGTAAAAAAAAAGTTTAGATTCAACCCTATAAAATAAGATTCCTTGCAGGTTTTAGCTCTTGACCCATGTGACTGTGCAGAATTGCTGACGTGGCAAGCTGAGTGGCATGTTGACTGTGCATATCTGATTGTGTGGCATGCTGACTGTATAATTAATTTTGTTTTTCATTTTTTTTATAGGTACACATGGCATTTAAGCCTTTTTTTTATAAAAAATTTGTAAAAATTTTAAAAAATCAGGATTTTTTTATTACGAAAAAATTTGGATTTTAAAATATATATTTTTCGAAAATTCCAAAATTTATAATTTACGAAAAATATATATTTGAAATTTTTTTAATTTTCCATAATTTTTTAAAATTATTTTTGAAAATTTGGAATATATATTTTTTGAAATTTAAAACAGATTTTTTTTTTCAAAAAAGAAGTTTTTTAAATTTTCTCATTATTTTTAAAAATCTGGATACAAATTTGTTTAAAAATTTAGATTTTTATTCCAGAATTTTTTTTACGATGTGTTACAAATTTGAGAATATTTTTTAATATTTAAAAATTGAGGATAATAAAAATCTAGAATTTTTTTTAATATTTAAATTTATTCTTATCTATTTGTTACATGTGTTATTTGCATTGAAAATTGGGGGCATTTTTTAAAAGAAACAGCCAGCCCAAACGAGCTAAAAGAGGTTGTTTTCTTTATATATATTTCCAAAAAAATTATATAATTTTTTTTCTAAACTTGCTATGTTTTGAAACTTTTGAAATTTTTTTAAAAAAAATCCAAATTAAATTAAAATTTTAAAAATATTCCAAAAAAATAATATAAGCTAATTTTTTAATGTTTTGGTAAAAAAATTTATATTTTTTTCTGATTTTTTTTTTTTAAAAAAATCCAATTTTTTTCTTTTTTTTTTTTAAAAAATTGATTTTTTTTTCTTGTTTTTAAATTTTTGAAAATTAATTTTCAGTTGTTTTTATCTTTTTAAAAATAATTTTTTAAACCATTACACACATGTCAGGTTTTAAAAAAATAAAAATAAAAATAATTACACAGTGGCGTGCCACGTCAGCATTTGGATGGGGTCAGAGGTGTTTTGTGGAGAATCTTCATATTATAGGGTTGAAATCTAAACTTTTTTTTACAGGAGTAAACCGAAACTCGCCCAAATTACAGGAGGGTATAGACATATTAACCCTTTATTTATTAATCATCCGCGCTGATTTTTCCATCCCTATAGTACAGGCCTATGGGGTTATTCCAAACCTCAAGTACAAGGACAAAAACTATAGTATCCTATAAATCCTCTCTTAATATTATTCCTAACGTTTTGAGAGTTTGGAGGAGAGAAGAATAGAGAGTTTTGGAAGGTGGAAAATATATTGAAAAATAGAGATATCTTTTACATTTTTTGAAAGAGAATTTTTTACAGAATGATAAATTAATACTTATGATTAATATATTATTAATTTTAAAAATATTATAACAACATGAATTGAATTTTAAAAATTCATGTAAACCCTTCAAAAAAAAAACCCCAAAACCTTCCACCACTACAATTTTTAAGTTCCACAAATGAGAGAAATTTTAAACTATGAATAAAAAATTAACCGCCAAATTCATCTCCTCTCAATATTTTTTATTTCTCCCATTTATTCCTTCCTTTTTTTCAAAACTCTCACCTTCTCTCCCATCCAAACTCCCAAGCTAAAGCCTAAGTGTACCTATTATAATTGAATCAGAAATGCTAGTACATTCTAATTTCTTTCTTTTTTTTTATTTAATACATATTCTAATTTCTAATACATGATAATAATGTTCCAGCAAAATAATTGGGCCGGACCAAAGCCAAGGTTAACTATTCGAAAATTGCTTTTTTGACATTGATAACTTCACAATGACACAAGAAAATTACCCAAAAGCCTCCAGCAGATGTTAATTGCCGCTGCGTTATGTTATAAGAACAGAACAGACATAGGAGTTTCCAAAACTCCATTGTTGCGTTTTTTCCTTCCATCGGTGCGAATTTCACAAAGCATAAGCCATTCCAAGCCAATTTCAAGCACAAAATCAAGTAAGTTTTTTGAACCCTATTGCATTGTTATTTTGTGATTGATTTGTTAGTTTTTTTTGGTTAAATTGCGATTATAGAGGTTTTATTGATTTTATGATGTTATGATAGTTTAGGTTGTAAGAATTGATAGGTTTAGGTTTTGATTTTATGATAATTTAGGTTTAGGTTAGAATTGTTGTATAACCGTTACGATTAGTTTAGGTTTGTTATGAATTTGTGAAAGACTTGTTACGATTAGTTATGGTATAATTTTTAGGATTAGTTTAATTATTGATGAATTATTGTAGAATCGTTAGAATTAGTTTAGGTTTTGATCGTCAATTTGTTTATGTAGATATGTCTCAGAATCAGGGAAACGTTGAGTTGAAAAAAAAAGGAGGGTGATGACAAGAAGAAAGAAAAGTCACCTATGACTTGACACGGAATCACATGTAATGGTTCCGTAAAACAGAAGGATTCGAAGGTGTTGGTGTACAATCAGTCGAGGTTGAGAAGGAGCGGGAGGACATGCTATTTTGGTCCTCAACCAAAAGCAGGTGCCCTAGGGACTGTAGCGGGCAACCCGATTGACTTGTGTGATGAGGAAGATGAATGAATGTAATGGCTTATAATGTCTGATTGTGTTTGGATCTTTTTTTATGTCTTTTTTATATGTCGCGCACATTTTGCAACATTTTGCTTGACATTATGGTATTTTGAATAAAAATCGCGTTTTGAATAATTTGGAATAAAAATCGCGTTTTGAATAATTTTGATTAAAAATTGCGTATTCGAATAAAGAATGATTAAATCTAACGTGAATTCGAATAAAAATTGTGTATTCTAATAAAGACTGATTAAAGCTTATATGAATGAATTCGATACCATAACTTATATAGTTGATTCTCAATAATACATGTTCCTAACTTATATAGACGAGTCATTACATTACATTACATTACATTACGTTACATTAAATCTTATGTTACATTCCATAATGTGCATTCCCTACCTAATCATGATCTTCTGGCGGAATCAGACTGTTGATAATATCTTCAGTTGATCTCAACAACGTTACCCGCATATCGATCCACAGGAACATGATGTGCTCCCAAAACATGCTCGTCACGTTTTCGTTGTTCGTTAATTCCACCCAACTGAATGATAATTTCCCCTCGTCGAGCGTTGGACGTTTATACCGAACGTATTCCACCCTCCTTGTGTCTCTGGGGTTGACTCCCTGGTTGAATGCATTCAGTTCATCCTTGAGACCTCTTAACGTTACACCAAGGCACCGAACCTTCAACCTCTGAGGTTCTCCGCTGTTGAATTGTGCATGAACGTCGATCCACCCGGCCATTGTTTCAAATCTACACAATAAGAAATTAAAAATAATCAATGAAAAACTCATTCAAACATTTCATCAAACACTTGTAGTGAAAATTTTACATAAACCCTAAAAATCCTAAATAAACCCTAAAAAATTTATAAAATTCAAAAAAAGTATAAATTTAAGCAATATATCTCCATTATAACAAGTATTCATAATATTTGTTAATAGCATTTCAGATTTATAAAATAACTATATTAAAAATAAATAAATCAAACCCTAAAATTTTTATAAAATTCGAAAAAAATATAAATTTGAGTAATATAACTCCATTATAACAAGATATTAAAAAAAAATTCAAAATTTAAAAATTAAACTACAACTAAAATTATAAACATATGTACTAACTAAAATTTATGACAATAGCATAAATGATAACTTACTTGTGATTTAGTGGAAATTTTTTTGGATGATTTGGGCCCCGTTTGGATAAACAGCTTATATAGATGCTTATAGCATTAGGGCTTATAACAATAGAGCTTACATCATAAGCTCTTATACTTGATAAGCTATTTATGTTTGGATATGTACACTAAAAAGTAC
>Ga0228710_1003564_pt1 | contig 24710 bp, 7 predicted proteins | sample MedpolnodulmetaG_FD_177995 | JGI IMG/M metagenome (GOLD analysis project Ga0228710, IMG submission 177995) | Root nodule microbial communities from Medicago polymorpha collected in Santa Monica, California, United States - pink nodules | ecosystem: Host-associated > Plants > Roots > Nodule...
CCCCCCCAAAATCCCAAAAATGAATTTGAATTTTTGGATTATACAATCCGGAAAACGTTACCCTATACCCATACATTATACCTTCACCCCTATAATTTGAAATGAGGTTTTCCACTATGTTTTTGGTGGAAAATTACATTTTTCATTAATTCGGATTATAAAATCTAAAGTACTTTTTATTCCAGATTATTATATCCCAACACCACCTATACAATCTCCTTTGCCAAAAAAATCATGGGAAAATCATGTTCGGATTATATAATCCGAACTGTATCAACACAAATATTGAACTTGTTTTGTAACAGGGATAGTCAATGTAACCATTATAACCCATTGCTTTAGTGTCTCTTGTGTTTCAGATCATTGTTAGTTGTTTTCGTCGTGTCACAGTCGAAAATCTGGTTTTCAGTCTATTTGATCGGATTACCTCGAAATTTGGCCAGAAGAAAAAAAAAGTATATCAAAGAACAGGACTCCTATAGAAGAGACTCCTCCTCTTAAAATAAAAAATTCTATTGTTTAGACCTTTTTTTTTGCTTTTCATATTCTTATAAAAATCTGAAAAATTGTATTAACTTTATTTGATTCTTAGAATTATTTTGGTGGCATTTATTTTATTTGACCGGTTTTATCAATTTTTTTTTTTGTTGTTTAAAAAAGAAAAATTCACAACGGCTAAAATAAGAGGAGCTTCTGAATGTTGCTTATATATAAATATATTTTGCATTAAATAATCTAAACCGTATTTTTTTTCTTCTGATTATATAATCTGAGTAGTTGAGATATTTTAGTCACAAGTCGAAGAGCACGTGAGAAAAATAGAGGATGAAAAAATAATTTGTCATATTTGGAGCACCATATTGGGATATTTTTTTCTATTGATTGTGTTACTATACAATAAATAAGCATCTAAGAGCTACTTTTTTTTTTTTAAAGAGAAAAAAGTATTTGAAAACAATATTTTTCTCGCATCCGTATGGGTAAATTCAAACAAAACAATATTTTGTCTTCGTGAACTTAACTCAATTGGTATGGATAATGCGTAATATATGCAAGGCCTGATGTTCAAACTCCGGCAACAAAAAAAAAAATTTAGATGGAAGTAATTTTTAAAATCCATGAAAAAAGAATTTCGATTGATGCCCTAAAGCAAGGGTTTTATATAATCGTCTCTCTTAAACCTGCTAAAGCCAAATTTATATTATGTGATCTTCACATATGAAGTAAAACTTTGAGAGAATGGTCTCCGATCAAGACACAACATGAATGACAGAAAGAGGAATAGTAAAGAAGAACTTGTCCAATAAATCCTAAACCTTCCACGCTTAACGACTTGCTCTCTAATAGTTGATGTAATTATCTGAAAAATTATATTAGAAATTCCTATAATAGTTAGTTAACAAAGAGAAAATTACATAATTTGGGATCAAGAATACAAAATTTTATTTGGGGGGAAATATTGGGAGGCTGGGTGGTGTCTTGGAAGGGGAAGATCCTTCTATATAGGTTCCTAAATAATGGAGTCCCTTTCTTCATTTCTATACGTTTGAATTTTTGCAAATAATTTGGATTGTATTTCGATATTTATTATTTTGGATTTTGAATCTTCAATCATTGTTCCCATCAACTTTCTAGTTGTACTCAAAGCTTAAGGGTTAGAATTTCACATATGAAAATTTGTTAGGTTACTTCTTGATTTCTAGCATTAATACAGTAGGGAGATCTAAAACAATAGTTCTGGGGAAATCTCAAGGAAAGAACAAATTCTGGATTTTTATTTTTAAATGGGCATTTTTCTAGGGGTGAAAATGAAGGACGTGTTTGTTGATAGTTTGCAGATTTTAAGAAATTAAAAGAAGAGTTGAGGAACCATATATAATAAAGTCGGATCTAACATAAGCTCATTCACTTTAACCTTAAGGTGGGAAATATGAAACACTCTCTCCAACTCTAGAAGGCAACCTCATTTCAACCATATTTGTATTGAAATATTTACCACTTGTATCAAACCATGTTTGTGTCATCTAAACTAATATTATCATGCACAATGATTCATTATGACTAAGGGTTATTTTTATGGCGATCATTCTAGTGAATTTTTTTTGCCTGGATATGTATATATCATCTTATCATTTAATATCATATCATTTTATTTTTATTTTTAATTATGTTAAATAAATTTAAATTTTAAAGTAATTTTATCTATAAGATACAAAAACCCCGTTTGGATTGAGCTTATGAAAAATAACTTATGCAAATAAATAAGTTTTTATATTAATTCATAAGTTTTCACTAATGAAAACTTTATCTTAAAAAAACCTTCCTTCCCCTCTCTTCCCCTCTCTCTTTTGTGAGCCGTCGGCTGAAACCCTAATTTCTTCTCCTTCATCCACCAAAGAGGGGTGGTTTAAGGTCAATTTTTGACCCCAAATCACCCCTCTAAATCGTATTTCTCTTTCCCTTCTATTTAAATAAGTGATTTTCACATCGAATTAGGTATTCCTTTTGTGATTTTGTCGTCTTAGTGCGACACTGTTTTGTTTGTCGTCTTTGTGTGACGTTGTTTGTCTTTTCCCTTGTTTAGGTGTTTGTTCAATTCAGATTGTGAGATCAGCTTTGATCCAGTGCAGATCCAACCAATGACTTTGGCGTCATCAACGTTGCAGATCCGGATGAATGACTGTTCCGGAGATTTTAATATAGTCATATTTGTAGGTTTATGTACTTTGCCGTTTTATGCTATTAACATGGATGTCGTGAGTTTGTTCACATATGCATCCTTTTTGTTTTTAGCGAATTTGTATTGCATCGATGTACTCTATCAATTTAAATGAATAAATGTCGTTTATTTTGTGTCAAAAAAAAAAATTATTTCATAAGTTGTTTTTTTCATAAACTACCTTAACAAGCTCATGAATAATAAATAAAAGTTTATTTATTTGCATAACCTGTTTTACATAAGCTCAATCCAAACGGGCCAAAATACTCAACCAAACTTCAAAATACCAAAGAATTCTGTTTCGCCACCACAACCATATTGTGTTACTCTTATGTAACGCTGATTAATAATGAGGTTAATGTAAGACGAGCTATCCATTTTTCACTGGACTAGTCAATTGCCACACACACACACATAAAACTCGTCAATGCGACCAAGTTAAGATCTTTTCCATTTATAGAGATGTAAACACAAAAAATAATGAGTAAATAGGCAATTTTCCCCCCGAAATTGTAAGTTTCGTCAATTACCCCCTGAAATTAACAAAACTTCAATTACCCCTTTGAAATTTCATAACGTTAATCAATTTACCCCCTCCGTCAAATTTTTCTGTTAACTGTTTTCGGTTATGATCAAATACCCCCCCTGAAATTTTGCACTTATGTACAAAATGCTCCTTAAACTTAAAAATTTATATTTTTTTCCTTACCAAAAATCATACATTCAGTTCTTCAAGTAGTATATTGTACCTATTGTCATCAAAATTCTATTCACAAGAACGTGAATGAATATATGCCAAAGAAATAATAGTTTTGTCATGTGAAGCCTTTTCATTCATATTTCATATTTATCAACAAGGAGCAAGATAATTTTTTTACAAAGAAGGTAAAACTAAAAACCAAACATTAAAAAGATATCAAGCTGTTGAAATAAACCAAGACAAGAATGCCATAGCAGCAGAAAATTAATATCTATCACATAACTTTGTAGGACAATGTGATCTACCGGCTTCATGCAGAAGATCTGTGACACAATCTATTTAACATGTTGTAGCTAATAGATATGACATTTCCTGCATTATAAAAATTATATCATTAATTAAGTTGCAAATTCACAATCCGAAGTCTTGTTTCTTCTTCCTTCTGTAGATATTAACCTATGAATTTTCTTTATGGACACACAATTATCAAAGACTTGTGTACTTTATGACTGCATACTCTAACATAATTACCAACTTGTATAAAAAAAGTCTTCTATATATTATATATTTAAAACACGAGAGTAACATACCTTACATAAAGATTTATATGACTAATAGCTGCATAAACATACATTCCATAAAGATTTATATGATCAATAATTGTTAATAGTTTACCTTTAATATCTTTTGAGTCAATGATAAAAGAAAAATATAAATTTTCAAGTTCAGGGGGCATTTTGCACATAAGTGCAAAATTTCAGGGGGGGTATTTGATCATAACCGTAAACAGATAACAGAAAAATTTGACGGAGGGGGTAAGTTGATTAACGTTATGCAATTTCAGGGGGTAATTGAAGTTTTGTTAATTTCAGGGGGGTAATTGACGAAACTTACAATTTCAGGAGGAAAATTACCTATTTACTCTTCAATTTTTATCATAACCTTGCTGCTACTTTCCTTTCTTTCTTTCGGGACCACAACTCTATTGGATCAAAAGTCCATTTGCTTTTCTTAATTTTCTTCGTTTTACACCGGTGCTTTTTCTTATGGACCAACAAAGATTTCTTTACTCTTTTTCATAAGCTACTAATTGATCAATAGTGATAATAATATATTGTTTGACTTAATAAATAAAAAATTATAATTTATTCTAAATGACTATAAATTAAATACTAACCTAATAAAATAAACTAAAAACTTAATTAAAAGTGACTCTAAAAATAGTGTATGACTGACTGTCATCACAACCCCAAACTTGAAGTGTGTTACTTGCCCTCAAGGAACAAACTTGTTAAATGAAAAATGATAGTAAAATAACAGTTTACCAACCGATGATAACTCAATGTTCATCTCCCTACTAGCCATATAATGAGCTAGTTTGATTTGCTTGCATCCACCATTCACAACTCCACACAACAATTTGACAAGGGTTTCACATAGTCGACGTGCAAGTCTACATAGTACCATATACTTGAAAAGTTTCTAAACGTCAATCAAAATCAATGTCATTACACACTTTGAGGTCTTTAAGGGTTATAACAGAGCTTAGGTAAAGCTAAGATAATATTTGGATAAGTAGGCTACACAAAATTTGAGTTAGACACTCCTACGAAATTTTAAACACAGATTCAATCCCCTCATTCACCCTTTAAAACAAAAATTTGTAAAGGTATTAGAGAATATTTGTAACTTGTCGGGACAATCGAGTTTGTAACTCAGATTTTTCAATGTTTGTCACTTTTCTTTTCATTCTATTTTTCTCTCTTGTTTTTATTTTTATTTTTTACCAATACACCATTTTTGTGTGTATTTTTCATGATTTGTTCTTCTTTGTTCTCTGGTACCCCACCCCAAACTTAGTTGGTTGCAAATTTCAAAAGCAACCCCAAACTTATTGTTTAGCAACATCCTACTTAGCCTAACTCAAAAATAAATCTTTGGGTCAATTCTTAAAAGTCTCTAGGCTTAATAAGTAGTTTGTCACCGAATAAAAAGATATAAATCTACCGGCTCAATTTGGCTTTCAAAAAGGAAAAATTCAATTAAAATCAGGGTAGGCTTCAAAGGCTCACAGGACCAAGCATTTTCGCCTCAGTGTGTAAATGACAAAGACCAATCAACAATAAAGAAACAATGCAAGTTCTAGAAATGTAGTTGCACGGAACACTCTATATAAGTAAATTGAAAAATAAAATTTGGCTATAAACCTTACAATGTTAGATTTTTGGGAGTTGTGACTAACTATCACATATGCCGTACACTTCGCCTTTGAATTTCAAGTCACTACCTCCTTATGAACTTTGATGTTATCATTGGTGAAACAAACTGTTATCAAACTGGAAAATTTCAAGAAACAAGAAAATTCATTAATAATAAATTAGCAAACAATTAAAGTTACTAAAAAAAAATAGAATCAAACTGACACGACCGACATCTGACAAAGACTAGTTATTGAAAAAGAACTGATGTGATCTTTTTTTTTCTTCCTCTTTTTTTTTGTCTATCTTTTCACTTTTTTTTTCTTTATATTTTTTTTTACTAAATAGAAATACCTGTAAAATAAAAAACATTAAAAAAAAAGATGAGTTGTCTCCCACAAACGCTTTCTTTTACGTCATTGAGCTTGACGCTTCAACCACTGTTAGGGTAGCAAAAATGACTGAAAAAAGATATCATTTTTCTTCTTTCTCTTGTTTGGCAGGAATTCCATGAATTTGACATAAAGAATCAGATACTCTCATGCACTTACTGTTAATCCTTTGGAATTTAAGCTCTCCCACCTTAGAGAAGGACATGCATCCATTTGCACACGGGTTATTTCTTTAACCCCCGTTGGTTGAAACTTAAGACAAAGACCAATACTTCTTACCTGTGGATTTTCTTCCACCACAATATCATGACAATCAGTCTCCATCTTAACCAACTTGTTCTGAGACTCATATGCTTTTTCAACAAGATCACTATATTGAACATCAAACTTCTCTAATGAAACTTGATTTGTCATCAAGAAATCATCTAGAATATTTTGAAGTTGAGTATTGTAATCGATGTTGATCACCTCTTTTTTCCCTTCACAATCACTATCTGGTTGATTCATCTCATAAAGATCACATCTTGCATTTAATCTTGAGATTTTACTGTCCCATTGTTTAATCTTCCAAGATAGCATATATTTTTCATACTGCAACGTAACAATCTCTTCTATGTTATAAAGGCGTAAACCGTCCATCATAGCTGCAAAACTTGGATAAACTTTTTAGCAGCAAAGTACAATGAAATAAATATGAAGGGATCAAATCGTAAATTATTTTTTTCAATTTTTTTCTTTTCAACATATAAACAAAAAAATAAATGACATAAATCCTAAATAATAACAAAATTACCAAGTTGAAATGATTTTACAGTCCCGGGCAATGACGCCAAAAACTTGATAAACTTTTAGCAAGTGTACTAAAAATATATCGAAGTAATAAAATTTATAAGTTTGTATTCATAGAGACTGTTTCAATTTCTACTCGGCAAAAGAGTTAAAATAAAGTATTAAATTCAATTGTTGCCCTAGGCAGTTGAGTTGATTTTTGTAAAGTAAACCTAAATAAAACAATAATAAAAGTTGGTTTTAAGAATATTAGAGAGAAGTATGGTTAAGACCTTCGAATTCTCCGAAGTTCTCCTATGGTAATTCGCACTCCTAATTCAAGCAAAGATTATCTAGTTCAACGACAAATTAACAAAGTAATTCTACTCAATCTCTTGACCTAGAATTCTCCCCGCAAGTAACAACTCCTTAATCTCTTAAGTGAATTCGAAATCGTTGGAGGTTTTAACAGTCTGTTAATCCATATGTCATAACCTAATAATTGTTTATCTCTAGCTTAATTACTTAGGTGAAACATACCACCTAGTTCAGAGTTAAAAGCCATGGTTTGTGGTAAATCAAGTTCTAAGATCAGTCTGCAAATTTAGCAAGCTAGGGCTAGTAGTCAATAATAAACATACAAAGAGCATTAAACACAAAATGATATGAACAAAAACTAGATTTTTCATTGATATTCAAAGGAGTTCAACAAATTAGGATTCCCATAAGATTACATCAGATTCATCTGAGTCTCAACCACAAAGGAAATTTTGCTACACATAATCAAAAGAATAAACAACATAGTAAGAAAAATAAACCGATAGAATTCTGTCGTTTCCGACGTTGCTCTCAATTTCTTTTCAACATGTGCTGCTGCTGTTTTCCAATTCCATGTGCTTCTCCCCTTTCTGTCTCGTGTTGCGTGGCCTATTCTCCTTTCAAACTGTGATGCCTCCTCCTGCCAAAACTAGAATGCTGCTCCCTTTTATTATAATTTCCTGAACCATTTCTAATTGTCTCGGGTCACAAACCATGGGTTAAAAGGCCAATTCCTTTTATAATTTAGAGCCAAAGTATTACACGTTTTTGCTTTCTTTTCTTTTATAGTCTTGTGCCACTAAATTATATAAATAATAAAATACTTACTCTATAAATAAACGATGACTATTTATTTAAAATGACTTTATATTAAATACTAAACTAATAGAAATAGAGTAAAAACTTAATTAAAAGTGACTCTAAAAATAGTGTATGACTGACTGTCATCAACATAATTAGATAAGTATTTTGGATAAATATGTGACTCTGTTTTAAATGGTTTGAAAATGATGGATGATAAATATGACACTAGGTGAACCATACGCGTGTTAGAGAAAACTAATTTTTTTTAACTATACGTGTGTTAGGGAAAAACTATTTTGATAAATGTCTAATTTGTTTAAATGAATATATTATATGCATGCATATGCTTTTATTTGAATATAAAAGTAGTTCATATAATTATAAGAATCTCATGGACATGTTTTAAAAATACTGGTTTTCTGTATAAGAAATTAATTGTCGTTCTCATATTATATGTACATGATAATATGAAAAGTAATTGTTAATTTCTTGTTTATCATAATATTAAAATAATTTGGGTATGTTTTGAATTATTGTAAGTTGACATATCTTCATGGAGGAAACTTATAGAGAATATTAATGATTTTGGCTCATTGTTTATTTTTCTATGTGACCTTTTATTGAAATTTAGCATTGAACATATTTAAACATATAACTTGAATTTAACACAATGAATTTATGATACATGTATTAGTTATATGATAACTAAGATCAAAATGTTTGTGTTATGTTTAATTTTATGTGTAGTATATGACTTACATGTTTAAACCCATCTTATTAAGTAAAAATTGGTTGTAACATTCTTTTATGATCGTGTTTTATTTTGCTATGTATGTTTAATGCATTCAATGTATGATATATCTTGGTCCGATATAAAAGAAAAATTGAAGTTTAGATTGAAATGCATGTTAAATAAATTAACAGCTGTTGTAAATAGTGAAGTTTTATTATTATTAGTAGTAATTTATAATTGGCCTATTAGTTATTAGTCAGACTCATTAGGTTAGAATAGCCTATATAAACACATTAGTGGTTGTACATTATTTATCTCTGAAATATAATATTCAGTTTTCAAATGGCATCAGAGCTCCCGATTTTGGGGGGCCTTGCTTCCGCATAAACCCTAGCCGCCGTCTTTGCGGTTACTCTTTCTTTTTTTGCCTTAATTGCAATTTATTGTGAGTTTCCACCTTGATTGCGGGCTCTTTGACATCCTGAAAATATTGTTCATTAGAAATCACTGTTCACTGCACACTGTTCATCAGAAATTGCTGTTCACTGCACTCTGTTCATTAGCGCAGACACGGTTCACCACGACACTGTTTACTTCGAGTGTACTATTCATACCGTGTGCACTGTTCATCGTGTTGGTACTACTCATCATTAAAAAAAAATTGGGATTGGTTGTGTTTTTCTTTACGATCTAAGCACATTGGAAGCTCTTTATCATTGGTTCTTGGCTATTTGTTCTTTTGTAAGACGTCGTTCAATATGTCAAAAGGATAATTGATTCAACCCCTTACTCAAGATGAAATAAAAAAGGTGAGATCTTTTCTTAAGGAATTGGACAAACCTACATGTACATCTCTGGCATACACAGGTACATCTCTTTCTCCACTTCCACTTGGTAAGTCTCAAATTTCTGTGGGATTTAATGCTTCAGATAAACCATCTAACCAATATTGGATACTAGATTCTGGAGCTACTGACCACATGACACCCTTACCCACACACTTTTCAACTTATTCACCTTGTCCTAGCAACAAGAAAATATCCATAGCAGATGGTTCCCTTATAACCGTAGCGGGTCAAGGAAATGTCCAAATAAGCCCAACTACAATCCTAGAAAATGTCCTTCATATTCCCAAATTGTCCACTAGCCTAATTTCCATTAAAAACTCATAGATGACCTATCATGTAATGTTGTTTTTTGTGACAATGCTTGTGTTTTTCAGGACAAGGATTCGGGGAAGACGATTGGAAATGGTAGAGAATGGAATGGTATTTATTATTTTGATAACTAGAATCTCATCAGCTCCACTAATATTTCCAACAACAATTCCTTTTTTCTGAATCAATTAAGACCAACAAGGAGAAAGTCTTTTTGTATCATTGTCGTCTTGGTCATCCTTCATTTAGAGTCATGAAACAATTATTCACTTCACTTTTAAATTTTTTAGATGTTGAGAGTCTTTGATGTGAGGTGTGTGAACTCGCTAAACACAAGTGTGTCTCTTTTCCTGTCAGTAATAAAATTAGTACTTCACCGTTTTGTTTAATTCATACTGATGTGTGGGGTCCCTCAAATGTTGAAAATATATCACGTAGTCGATGGTTTGTAACATTCATTGATGATTGTAGTCGAGTTACTTGGGTCTATTTACTAAAACAAATGTTTGAAGTTACCTCTGTGTTTCTGCATTTCTTCGCATCGGTTAAAACTCAGATTGGAGTTAGTATTAAGAGAGTCAGGTCTAATAATGCCAAAGATTATTTTAATCACGAGTTTAATTCTTTTTGCCAAAAAGAGGTATTATTCACGAGTCTTCATGTGTTAAAACGCCCCAACAAAATAGGGTTGCTGAGAGAAAAAATGGGCATTTGTTAGATCAAACTCGAGCTATGTTATTCCAAAATAAGGTTCCTAAGAAATTTTGGGGGGAGGCAGTTTTAACAGCATCTTACCTCATAAACTGTCTACCTTCTAGTGTCCTTGACTCTAAAACTCCTATGGAAGTTTTATCATCGTTCTATCCTTATATGCCCACCTCCAATAATCTTACTCCTAGAATATTTGGGTGTACGTCGTTTGTCCATATCCATCGTGATGGTAGAAGTAAACTTGATCCTAGAGCCTTAAAGTGTGTCTTTATAGGGTATTCCTCCACTCAAAAGGGTTACAGATGTTATCATCCTCCATCTCGTAAGTACTTTGTTTCTCGAGATGTCGCCTTTCATGAACAAGAAAGTTATTTTGTTCAAACTCATCTTTAGGGGGAGAATATAAGTAAGGAAGATGAGTCTCTTATACTTCCTGACCTTACTATCAGACCAGAAGTTGAGTATGAAACTGGAGGTAACGATGTTGAGTCTGAAGTTGATTCTGAAAATCATGTAAATGTTGAAGCTGATGTAAGATATAGGGAAAATATAATGACTTATACACAAAGAAAGACCATTCCTGAATCTACTCATGTCCAAGAGTCTGTCCGACATTACAAGAGGTAACTTTGCTTGACCCTTCAAATTCTTGTGATTCAATTTCTGAATTTTCTCATGCACATGAACCAGAATCTAACTCATCCTCACATAAGGAACCAGAAACCAGCCCAATAAAGTGTAAGAAACCAAAATCTAGAGAAGTACCACCAATAGATTCTAAAGACTTACATCTTCCAGTTGCCCTTAGAAAAGAGACTAGAACCTGTACCAAAAATCCACTCTACCCTCTATCCAACTTCCTATGCTTTGAACAATTATCACCTACCTATAAAGCCTTCCTCACAAGTCTAAATACTACCACAATACCTACATCTTTATATGAGGCGTTGTCTGACAGGAAATGGAAACAAGCTATGGACTTGGAAATTGAGGCACTTGATAAATACAATACTTGGGAATTGGTTCCTCTACCACTTTGAAAGAAATTTGTAGGGTGCAAATGGGTATACAGTGAAGGTGAGAAAAACAAGAGAAGGGGGGGTTGAATTGTGTTAGCTTTTTCTTCGTTTCTCCTACTGATGTCATAGTTCAGAAGCAACTGACTATTAGCTTTCTGAAGTAGTGATCAGAGACTTGTGCAGCGGATAAAAGTAGAGTAAGAGAGAGAGAAGAAAGACACAAAACAATTATACAGGTTCCTTCCACAAACCGGAAGTAGTCCTGTCCCCCCTGCACTTTCAAGGAGATTTCACTAACAATGTAATCTCAAATTACAAGTACTCAAGCACACAAGCAAGAGATTTCCAATGCTCAAGCACACAAGCAAGAGACTTTCCTATGCTCTAGTACAACTACAAGAGACTTACAAATGCTCAAGTACACAAGCAAGAGACTTACAAACAAACATATTTACACATAAAATTGTTTGAGTTTGAACACTTGATATACAATCAGTGGTGTTCTCAATACAAATCAGTTACAGACTCTTTGGACTCTTGAGACTATTGAATTTCTAAAATGTGGACTATTCTTAAGAAATTCTAAGTAACTTTGAAATGCAAACAAAACAAAGTATAAATTTTGAAATGTTTAGAGAATCTAGCTTTTTGAATGCGTGTGTATTGCTTTCTTGTCTATATGTTGTATTCAGTCTGTATGTCCAACTAGAAGACCTTCACTCCTTTATATAGTGGTGTGAAAGAGACATTGGAGAAAAGCCAGCACACATGCATAAAAGAGTCGTTTGAAGCTTGTTGATCACCAATGATCTTTTGCCTGATATGGTTATTGTCCTATGAAGGATCAATTTCAAATCCATTCCTTGTATGAGGGAACATTTCTGCAGGCAGAGCTGTTATCCTTGTCTTGTTGCAAAGCACGACCAAAGTAGTGGAGAAGGTGGTTGTACAGTTCGTACAATTGTCCTTTTTCAACGTTCTTGAAAGTGTAACAAAAACGGGGGTCAATTACAATAATACAAAAAAAATTCCATGAAAGTATAAAAAAATCAGATTTGAGTAAGTTCTTTTAGCTATTTTTTTTCCTATTGTACTGCACAACATCGATATTTTAGATTGAAGGCATGCTCGATAACTGACACGCATCAATGTACAACTTCGACGTGACTCTGATGTACCATCAATATATTTCAGATTGAAAGTATGCTCTATCGTGCCAGAGTTAGGCATTGATGGACGAAATTGGCAAGTGCACCAAATCACAACAAGTAGTAAAGTAGTAAGTTGTAATACATAAAAGAGTTTTCTTGAAAGTGTGCTCTATCGTGTCGGAGTTCTCCACATGAATTGTTGTTCAACTCAATAATTAGCAAAACTTATATTAATACATAAAATAATAAAAGATGATTAAAATTGCAGGGTTTAATTGCTTTGCTCAATGCGAGAGTAGGTTTTTGTGATTCAGATGATTAACGACGATTAGAGTTTTCTTGAATCCCCCCTTCGTCTTTGAATGAAATTTATCTTTTGAGAAATTAAACAAATTATTTCATGATCATTGATTTAACGTGCCACAACGATATTACTCATTCCAAGTCCCTAAGTTAACTTGTGTAGGACCAATCGGAGTCTTGTACTACGATAATGAAGGAAAAACAATACCGAGACAACACAACTCATGATCATTGATTTAATGTGCCACGACGATATTACTCGTTCCAAGTCCCTAAGTTAACTTATGTAGGACCAACAAGAGTCTTGTACTACGCTAACGAAGGAAAAGCAATACCGAGACAAGACAATCCTAACATGAAATATTAAGTCATTAAAAAGGCCAACGAAGTTGGAGATTTTGGGTTGTCAGTTCCTACTTTTACCCTACAGATTGCAAAAGCATTAAGAACAGGTAACAATCTAATTTAAATCTTAACACAAATAAAAGAAATAAGTTGAATGAAAACTTTATTAATAAATTCCAACAAATAAGAATGAGTTCATCGTGGAACCCTAGTCAATAGGTTTAGTTGCTCACGGAATAAAACATCATAACAAAACAAAAGAAAAACATACCCTAGAAAGAATAAGAGGAGGATAAATTTTGTCATGAATCTCTGATGCTCGATCCTTGCTCTGAACCGTCAATGTTTATGAACAAATAAAACAATGTGCAAGGGTCTCTATTTATAACATTAGGTTACTTAGGGGTTAAGAGAAGAAAATTGGACTTTATCTGCCGACCCAGCTTGGAAAACAAGCAAAAAGTGGGTTTTTACCCGGTACTGGGAAGGGGGCGCATGGCGCATGGCGTCTGAGGCATCCCCTCAGGTGCAATTTCTTGCGTTTTCTTCCCGTTTCGACTGTTCTTTCGTTTGAAAACTCCTACCAACTTGAAATGAATTTTCTTCATTCTGTATTGTCTTCAACAACCTTCTATGATTTTTTCATCTTCAATTCTTCATCTTTGATCCTTCACATGGTGTCTTGATTTGATGATTTAGGCGATTCCTCACTACATAAATCTCAAAACACCTATGAAGTTACATGATCTAGGTTAAAACTGAATTACAACGACTCGAGTGAAAACAATACCACATGTTCCTCAAACCATTAACAACTCTTCTATCTCTCATCTTATTTGTCTTCAAATGCAAAGAAAATGTACTAAAAACATAGCCAAAATGTCATATGATGCTCTGTCATAAGGCAGTAACGCGTGTTAGACACCAGATACACCTTCAATCTCAAATGTCGACTATGTAGTACAAGAAAGAAAATTTATCGAGTGAGCTTACACAAATCTGATTTATGCTTCTTTCTTAAAGTTTTCTTAGTATCGTTATTACTAACGCATACCTTGTTATAATATCATAATTGTAATTATTCAATGGACGTTGTGAACCCATTAATGTGAAATTGAATACCAATATCTCTATGGTTGGCTGGATGACACCCTTTGAAGAAAGAAACCCAATGACCTCCCTAGTTAACTTCTTTCTCAATGACAATTCTTTACAAATGGATATTCCTTTGACGTAGTCTTAACTCCATACCAATATCAAAGTCATATTTTAAACCCGGAGCTACATATTCTTCACTGTCATCAAAACGAACTTCATTTATTGAGTCATCACTGATATAAACTATTTCTCCACCATTAACATCAACACCAAGACCTATATTAATAAATGCGTAGATATTCACTTTCTTAAATATACGAGCATCATCTTGTCTGTCATATACACAATCTTCATCATTTCTTTTAATAACATTGTCTTTCAACCCATTATCTAGATATTCCATTTTCCTTAACATACGAATTTAAGTTTCATCATAACCGCAATCCTTACGTTGCTAAAAATAAACTCTATTCCTCAATATAGAATAATATCTAATCGGTAACAAACTCATCCTCAATATGAAAAACAACATCACATCCCATCTCTCTACGACATAAGTATAGCAGAGAGGCAACAAACCTCAGTTTTTGTTCCCACAAAATCTCTAAAAAAACATGCAAATTATTCTAACTATACACTATGTGTATGTTTAGCATGAGAGTCGAAGATAAAATTTAATTTTGATATCCGACTTTAAGCACAATTTGTATCATGTTGGATAACCGAGAATCACACTGATCTAAATATATACCGTGAGTCACCGTGATTCTACCATATCCACCGGGATACTAATGATAATATCAAATGTATCAAAATCAAAATATTAACAAATGTTGTGGTTTATTTAGATAAAATAGAAAATGGAGGTGACTTAATAGCTATAAATTTGATGAAATTGGGGGTTTTGTTTTTTGTTTGACTGAAAAGCAGAGAAGGAGAAGAACAACTCAGATCTCAATTCCTTCAAAGTTTTCAACTTTCAATCAATTTCTCCAATCTCATTCTTTCACAATGCCTCCTCTTCCCTCTTTCCACAAGCTCATTCTTCCAACAACCCTTCAATCTAAGCAATTGGTAACAAAACTCTCTCTCACTCTCTCACTCTCTCTCTCTCTCTCTCTCTCTCTCTCCTTTCATTTTTTTTTGTTTCTGTTTTCAATTAATTTTGTGTTTTGATTCGATTTGTTTGATCTTATGATGGGGTTCTAGGGCTTTGCTATTTTTTGTTATAAATCCTAATTCCCCTTTTCATAAAGTTTGGATTTTTGTTGGTTTTGCTGTAAACCCATGATTTTTTATTCTGTTTATTTTTTATTTCTATGCTTAAATTCACTGGAAAGTGTTGAAATTTGGTTCAGTGTTGCTTAGGTTTTATGATTTTTCAGAAGTTGTATTTGGGTTGCTGAGTTGATTATTAGCCCTAGAATTTGACTCTTTTGATCATAACATAACTTATGGCATTGAAATTGAATTTGCTATCATATTGATTTCACTCATTGAAGTTTATTTTTTGTTTGGAATTGATTGTGTTTTTGATTGAATTTTGATGTTGCTGAGTTGATTATTAGCCCTAAAATTGAAATTAAAAAGGTTTTTATGATTATCCACAAGTTGTATCTGAATTGCCGAGTTGATTATTAGCCATATTTTCACAGTACATTCGTACATTAGATATAACTGTGGCAATTTTTCTTGGCTCTATCTTTACTAGTTGAACAAGCTAAGCTTATCTAAAATTGAATGAGAAATTCTTACCTAAATTTGTGTCATCGAAATTGAATTTGCTATCATATTGATTTCTTGATAGAATTTATGCTCGTCGGTGTTTTGCTGTAAAATCATTAATATATGACACAATGAACGGATTTTTATGGTGCGTATGAAATTCTACTTGGATTTTATTTCATGTATTTGCTATTAACACTTGAAAGCATAGATTAACTTATTTAGTGTAGTCATAGATTCTCGCACTGATTAAGCATGATGAATTTTAGATTGCGCTTGTAGCGTTCTGGAAATTCATTTTTTAAACGAATCTCCATATTCAGCATGGTAGTTAATATCACATCACATATCACTAATTGAAATCGAACAATTTAAAGAAGTTCTGTGATTCAGATCTCACACCTAGTTAATTTTTAGTCAAATGAGATGGCATTTGACTTTGAAAATCGCAAAAAGTGTGTGCCTGTGTTAATTTTGGGCTGAGTACGTGGCCCGATTAAAGTTAACGCACCTCGGGTAAAAGGAGCCGCAAATCCTCAAACTTCCTACATCTGCAAATGAAAAACCTCTTCTCACTGGAAAACCTTTGAACGTGTGACAGAGAACCCTTTCTGCCTGCCCTGTGATCGGATCCTTCCTTCACCTGACTGGATCCTTCTGCCTTGCTCTAGGAACTCACCTGTGTTGTGCGCTGTTCTTATGCCCGTTGCCTTGCGGCCAGAAATCCTTGGCCGTAATGTTGTCCACAGTTCTGCTGCTGTTATGCTTCAGTTTGTTTCAATATAATATCTATTTGTCTGAAACCCCCTATTTGGGCGCACATGGTTTATTTGTTTTTTTCTTGTATATATATATACTTTAGCTTAATTAGTGATTTAGCGTGTGTTGTTGCGTTTCTTTGCTTTTTGGGAGTGAACAATTGGGGCCCATACTTGGGCCGAACCAATTTATTTATTTAATAGAGATACTTTCTTATCCTTATTAATTTTAGTTTAAATAAGCATTTTAAGTTTGATTTAAATGATCTCTTTATGAGTTATGTAAAATCTTATGTTCGTGTTACAACTCCAAGCTTATGTTTATTTTTTTTTCCTATTTTCGATTCTGACTCATTCATATCTCAATTTTTAAATCTTCAGTCTTTTATTATGAGCATTTACTATAATTTGGATGCTCAATATTATTTTCAATTGCAGAGGATTCCGGATAATTTTCTGAGGAAACATGGGGACCAACTTTCGACTGTCGCAACCCTCAATGTTCCTGACGGCTCCGTCTGGCGTCTAGGATTGAAAAAGGTTGACAACCGTGTTTGTTTTGTGGATGGCTGGCAAGATTTTATTCAACGCTACTCAATTGACATTGGATACTTACTAGTATTCACATACGAAGGAAGGTCAAATTTCATCGTTTATATCTTCCGTACTGTTGAGTTAGACTATCAATCAACAATAAGAAGCCGGGTTGGAGGGCCTTTCCATGAAATCTGTCATCATATTTTTGAAGGCATTGAAGATGTCGACTCCTTTGATTTCCTGGATTCGGCACCTTCAAACCCTACTGGTGCATTGCAAGGCAAGGATTCTACTGGATGTATGGATCAACTGATACCAGCGGTGAATCATATCCAACAAAGACAAGAAAATAAGGATACCAAGAAAACTTCAAGAAAGAAGCGGAAATCAGATCTGAGTAAGCTTTTTTAGCAAAGTTTTCTTTTTACTATACTATGTAGCATTGGCATTTCAGATTGAAGGCATGCCCGGTGACTGACACACATCAATGTCCATCTCAGACGCGACACTAACACGTGTGGTTATATTCAAATATTTCACGATTTCAGATTATGGCTGGTATCAACGTCTCAGTGTCGTGTCTGTCTGTCAGTGCTTCATAGCTATTGTCTAGTAATCTAAAAAATTGTCATCAATATAATTTGTGGAACTGCAGGTGCACAGGAAGGCTCCACTGAAAATGTAGAGGGTGCAGAGCGCAATCGATCTTATGAAAGTGCGTCTGCAAGAGTAAGAAGCAACATGTCAAATGTAGCCTATGAAAGTGCATCTGCAAGAGTAAGATACAATGTGCCAGATGAAGAAAGAGAAAGGGCAATGAATGAGGCAAAAGCATTTGCACCAACTAATCCTTACTGCCGTGTTAGTCTGCGAGCCTCCTATTTATATAGGGGATGCATAATGGTGAGATATTCACTTCAATTTTTTGATATTTTTCTTTGGTCTTCTTTGACATGTGTTGCGTACTAAGCTCGTGTTTCTGTTTACCAGTATTTGCCTACCAGATTTGGAGCAAATTTGAAGGGTGTTTCAGGTTTTATTCCGCTTCAGACATCCGATGGTGAGAAACAGTGGCGTGTTCGCTGCCTTTATAATGAAGGCCGGATAAAGTTCAGCCAAGGATGGTACGAATTTACACAAGAGAACGGTTTAGGGGAAGGGGATATCTGTGTTTTTGAGCTGCTTAATACCAAAGATGTAGTGTTGCAAGTTACTTTGTTTCGTCTAAAAGAGGATGAACCCTCGCTTGCAGCACCGCGTTAGCTCAACCAAATCGGCTAAAAATTAGCTGGGAGAGTTAACTCCAGATAGACAATTACAAAACTGTGTTGATTAGCTCTTACTTCTGAGTGATCCTGGTATTCTCTAGTTTATTCAGTTTGGAACTTTGATACTTTCTATGTCCATAGGCGTTTTAACTTAGTTATGGTAGTTTTGAATCTTTTGATATGGATATTTTGTTTTGGCTTGTATTCTCTGAAGCATGGGTACTTGTAAAAATGTGAAGTACCCGTACCGGGTATGCGTACGGTACTCGTGGTACTCCATTTTTGCTAATTATTCTATGGTGAGTGAAAATTGTAGCTTTCTCTTATATATTCATATGATAATGTAGTATTATATGTGCATGAGTTTTTTGTTGTTATAACCAACTTTAATTTTCGACTTTTTAAACTTTTATCGTGATGTTTTTGAGTAAATAGAAGAATTTAGCTCTCATGTTATATTATATAACAAAACTCGTGATTGATTTTACTAACGTACCCGTACCTTAATTTTTTAAAAATTGCCGTAATCTCGTACTGGTACCCATACCTATGCAACATAGCTTGGATTGTAAATAGACTGTGCTATCTATTCAATCATAAACTGAGTCGAAACGCTTTGTCCTAGTGCCGTATCTTGGGATTAACTTTTTTTTTTTTTGGTTTTGAAGTTTTTAGCTTCTTCTGCATGAATAGTGTTTCAGTTATTGTGTGTTGTTTATGTGACTGCTGATGATGAGTTTTTATACGTTTTCCTTTGACTTTTATCTATTTATGATGTTGTTTGGATTTATGGTATGATATGGATACAAAGCAACATTGATGATCGCTTTTATTCATTGTTTTTCATATATCATATCTATAATTCCATTCTCAAAAAAAGGTCCAGTTTATGTGATATCGTAGTCACAGACAAGAAACTTTTCATTTTGGGATCCAAGTGCAGGATTTAAAAAAATAATGTACATCTGGATTTCATTTGTATGATTGATGTTGTAACAAATATGAAAAGGGACCTCTTTTAGGCAGTGATTTTATTTTTGATAGATCGGGCTCGGTTTTTCAGTGCTCATTTCCAGAATACCTTTCGTGTTTTTTGGACATGCGTATCTAAATTGTATAAATTATTCGAAAAGTATGCATCTGGATTTTACAGATTTATTGTTTTTCTCGGACTCATATTCGGACTGATGTTGGGTTATGAGCGCGTCTTAAGATTTTTGAATGTGCATGTGAAGTTTGTCTATTATAAGCTGTGCAACTTCCATGAAATTTGTGTGCAAGAGTTTTAGTTTCGAGCAGTTGTACTTTATTCTAGTGTTAATAAATTGTTGTGAATGTCATATATATATATGTATGATTAAGTTGAATATGTACTGGATGAATTGGCCGGTACTAGATAGATGAAAATCAAATAAAATATAGACAAGTTGCTCTTTTGTCTGAATTACATATGTTATACTGTTATGTTGTCTGGATATTCTGGCAGTTAAATATATATGAAATGAAGAATGGTTTAATGTGGAAATGTAAACACGTTAAATTGTATTAGGTTCATTAATTGAATAAATAATGTAAGTAGTTAAGGGCAAATGACACAAGTCGCATATATATAGGAAATGAATGTCAATATCTAGTGCAAGTTTTTTTTTTGACAAAAGTTTCTTGTGCATGTTGGTTGTCTGATCATTATGGTTTAATTTTTTTAGTTTCACTACCTAATTATCTTGTAAAGAGACATGAAATTATAAGGGTTTGGTCTAGTGGTGATAAATCATACTTTAGATCTGGAGGTTCCTAGTTTGGGATGTGCCAGTGCTTAAATTAGTTTGTGAGTGCTCTTTGAGCTCTCATGTTTTTTCACTTTAAAGTTTTTTCATAAAAAAATCTAACAGAACGACTAAATATTATTTAGTCATGTGTTAATTAATACACTATCATTTTAGGTGTTGTCTAGCCTACTCCAGTGGTTACATATGACCATTCAGGGGTTCTCTCAAAAACCGGCTATAGTGACTTTCTCTTGGTTTTATATACCAAAATAAAAAATAAAAATTGAGTCTAAATAAAATATTAGTTAAATATATTACTTTTTTTTATGTTACTATTTGTAAAACTATTTCTTAAATCCTTACAAATATCTCACTTTCTTTTTAGTCATTGGATTTTTAGAATTAGTAAAATTTGTTTAGGTAGAAATTTGTTCCCTACAATATATAGAGTATTTGATTTTTGGGTGCTCCATTCTTGACATGATACAAATTATGAAAACTAAAACCTTAATGGTGAATTAATTTCCAGTTTAGTCTTTTGTAACTTACATGGAATTTGTTACTTTTGGGATAAATGGATTTGATTGAACAAAATATCAATTTATCAAATTCAAGTGTTATGATGCTATTTTTATTTTTTAATTTACTAAGTGTAGAAGTTGCTAATGCTAGTTCATTTTTGTGTTCGTGCAGAAGACACATCTTTTGGATATCGAAACAGATATTGACTATATACTCCTGAGTGAGATTCATTGGCTCCGGAGAGAGGAAACCATAGCACAAGGAATTTGGTGGAAGATTTAAGGGTTAAGCTTAATTTTCACCGAAATATTGTTTGCCAACTCAGACACTATGTTTAACTGGATGCAACGTCGACCAGTTTTTACACACTATTCTTGATGAAATTAATTTAGGTATCATATTTATACTGTAGTGTTCATAAATTTTCCGTGATACTAAATGGTTATTGACTTCTGTTGCTTTAAACTGCATTTGATTAGTATTTTGTCATTATGTTATCTTCTATATTTTTATGAATCAGCCAAAATTACTGGTTAACTTTTAATAAGCTTGCCACTATTTGTTTCACATGAAATAACTACCTGCTTATTTGGCTTGTAACTACTTGGTATTATTTTCATTTTTGGCTTGAGCTCGTAAATGCTTGAATGTTTGACTCTGACTTGTTTTTTCAAAATACTTTTTCCTAATAAAATCTTGCATTAAAATTTCTTTACCTGTTCTATTTATCTTCTTTGTTTTTTATTGCATCCAAAAAAGACGAGATTGCATTTTTCTGTTTTGTGACAAGTTGCAGTTGATGGGAGTAAAGTCATGCTCAAAATGTCTTTACATGAATTAAAAATTACGTCTTTAGTCATGTGGATGTACCCTCACAGACAAAGTAGAAAACCAAAATAATTGACAATGGCTTATCCTAATGGTTCATATTGTCTACTTGTGATTGCAGATCCTCTGGGTTGGTGGCACTTTTAAGAGTCAAGACTCCTCGGGTGTTTATTGGTGGCGGTGTAATTGATCATAAGCCTTAAAGAGTTCAGACTCCTCGGGTGTTTATTGGTGGCGGTGCAATTGATCACAAGCCTTTACAAACCGTAGGTTAATCTGATGGAACAACTTCAAATCACAATCAGGGTGTTTCGAGGAACAAGTAGGAGCCGCTCGCGGAGCAAGTGATGTGAAGAATCTACTCTTTGGTTAGTTATAATTTTTCGTATAGTTTGTATTGGTTCATTTGACCTGGATTGTTGGATATCCATGCACTTTTGGAATTTAAGATTTCAATTTTCAATCTTAGAACTTGGACTGAATGTTATAGCCCATGCACTGACTGTTGTTCCCACTTATATTTATTCAATGTGGGATTCAACATTCCCACTCATGCCTAGAATTAGATTTCTGTATATTCGGTTTGCAGGACTCGACATCTGTATGTAGCGCAACGACTCTTGGATAGGCTCGGATACCATCTTTGAAGTGGGATTACGGTCTAACTCACCCCACTAAATCAGCTTGTTAGACAATGACTGGTTTATAAGGACTACCTAGGTCATGTCTCTAGCTGATGTGAGTCTCTTAAGTGTGGACTGATGCAGGTGGAATAACAAGGATATAAACATCTCCTCACTCCCAGGACTAGACATATGGAGCGTAGACAAATGCAAGTAGAATAACAAAGATCTTGGTACATAAATAGCTCTTAGTTAGGCTTAAATAACATTTTAGGTTTTGGGTCAAGATTTGGTGCCAATCTATTTTTTTGGTTTCTCATTTCAGCCCATTGATCAATACTCCTCCGCTTATACTCCTTTTGCCTCCCTAGTGATCCATCTCTTGTAAGGGTTGATTGTTATGGTGGGATGTGAGTTATTGGAAGGTGATTAATGTTCGGGAGTGCTACACCTGTTTGCCGACGATTCCGTAAACTCGTCAAGACTTCTTCCTGAGTGAGACTTAGAAATGTGGAGGAGACCCACACTTGAGGGGGAAACTTTTGTATAAATAAGTCTGAATTATTTGTTGAAGTTCCGCATTGTTTGCCAAATGGTTAAATGAAGACAGTTTTGGATCAAGATGTGGTGTCAGCCCATTTTTGTGCTCTCTCACTTCAGCCCATTAATTAGAGTTCATCTTGCTCTTTCAGCCACCCATCTCTTACAAAGGATTTGAGCATAAATTAACCCCATTAGTTAGCTCTTGGGGTTGGGTTGCACCCACTAATAACCACTGTTCAAGCCATATCATTGTTTAATGTGTGACTCTCAACATTCTATTTCTTGATCTTTCTTCTAAGACGAATGCTTACACCCCGTTTATCTTTGACCCATTTGCCAGACACCGTTTTTTTAGTGGGTAAAACCAAGGTTTCCCCCGCGTGCAACTGTTGGGACTAATCTCTCGAGGTGATTGAGACCCATTTTAAGTGGTTGACCTCTCCTAACTTATGTTTTTCCACACACACTGACCAAATATCAAACCCCTAACAAATGGTTATGAGAATCAAGCTTCTCCATTGTGCCACACCATGTTGGGTAGAGGCATCAAGGTTTTGGAAATTATGCAATCTAGTTATTAGTGATAAAATGAATAAGACCCTATTATCCTATAAACTTCAGTGCTTGATATGCAAGTTCAATAGTACCAAACTTTTTTTGTAGTACAGAACTCACTAGAGGCTTAGGAAGACCGAGAAAAACCAAGAGAAACTATTAAGAAAGATCTTGAGACTAATGTGTTGATTATTATCTATTTTATTAGTGTTGATATAGTTTTCTTATTTATCTATTTTTCCTTTATCAAGATTTTCTCTTTTGCATATAAACTTGCTCAAAGCTCCTTGTGAAATATAAGATGATTATTCTAAACTATTCAACTTAATGAATTGTATAGAAATATGGTATAGGATAGAGCATTATGGCGTCGTTTAGTCATTTAATTTTTTTCCGCAAGATTTAGTCTTTTTATATTATAAAATGTTAGCGTTGATGACCTTTTTTTCCAGATTCTGTCACCCTTCATTAAAAAGAAGACTATGTAGCTGTTATGTTGCATGTGTCCATTATATTGACATATTTTTGGCAAGATTAAACTTTTCTTTTAATTTTTAATCAATATTGAAATTTTTTCGGCAATATTTAACTTTATTTTTTATTAAAACTTGATTGACATTTTTTTATCAGAACTTAAAAGAAAGTTAAACAAGATCTTCATCATCAAACTCATTCTTCTTCAAGTGCGGTTGTTCTTAATTCATCCTTTATCTCACTATTCACTATCCATTTTCTTCTTAAACAACCATACTTGAATAAAAAGGATCTCATTTTCTAACAACAGAATCAATCAGTTTTCAAAATCCAAACAGCCCAAGTTGAGTGTTGGGCTCGTGAGCTTTAATTTAGGTCAAGTTGAGTGTTTTGTTTTTGTTTGACTCAAGCTGCTTTCATGTTTTTTTTTTCTCTCACTCATTGAAGTTTGTTTTTCTGGTTGTGTTTGATGTTTTTGATTGGATTTTGTTGATGTTTTGATGGTTGCATGAAAAGGGTTTTGCTAATTTTATTATATTTTTTCACTCTCACTTATAAAACCTGACACCTCTTTTCATAAAGTTTGGATTTTTTTGTATGATTTTGATCACAGTTTGAATTTTCCGTTAAGATTCTTGATAAAGGGTGGTTTTTTTTTTTTTTTAAGTTACTTGATAAAGGTTAGTGTTTTT
>Ga0228710_1003565_pt1 | contig 24710 bp, 11 predicted proteins | sample MedpolnodulmetaG_FD_177995 | JGI IMG/M metagenome (GOLD analysis project Ga0228710, IMG submission 177995) | Root nodule microbial communities from Medicago polymorpha collected in Santa Monica, California, United States - pink nodules | ecosystem: Host-associated > Plants > Roots > Nodule...
TTAGATGTGAAAAGCATAGTTGAATGATTCTTCAGTATTTGTGAGCTTTTCGCAGGATAACTTGCAAACCAAGTAATCAAAGTGCCTAAAATATACAGTCTATTTAACTCCTTTTTGACACTTATCAATGAACCTAAAACTTTGAGAGAGTAAGGCCTCAAGGTACATACCTGTGTGATCAGTAGGTGCAACTTGACAGTTGGTAGGTAGTAAAACCCCACAAACTCATTACTTAGATAGACGACACTAAAAACTGAATAGTGCTTGACCATTAATTATATCCAACAAATAAATAGAGGAGATTCGAATAATCCTAACCGCCACTAACAATATGTAGTCAATACCAGACAACATGTAACAAAAATTGCCTAGTTGGAACGAAAATCTATGTGGATACGATACTCTACTTTTCACTTTAATACCTGGTAAGCGATTTGGTACACTTGTTTAAATCTGATCATCAACATAATAACAACTTTGGTAGATGAAATCTATGTGGATACGATACTCTACTTTTCACTTTAATACCTGGTAAGCGATTTGGTACACTTGTTTAAATCTGATCATCAATTACTCAACATAATAACAACTTTGGTAGATGAAAACTCTTTTTCAAAACATAATTTGGAAATTCATATTTAATAGATTGGAAATCCAAAATCTAACAATTTTAAGGAACAACTGCAATCCAACGTAGCTCTTTGCCATGCGAGAGTATAGATCATACTTCGAAAACACCTTATTTTTTTGTTTCACCTTGTATGATCGTTAATCATGTTATTTCAAAAATATATTTTTAAAATCAAGAACTTTCTTTTTTCAAACTTTAGAAACACAGACCTAGTTCTCCTCTTAGTTTATCATCATAGACTTCATCAATCAGTTTGAAGCCTTGAAGATTGAAGAAACATTTTCCAATTTTTCATCTTCTTCTTTTGATTTGGGGGATGAATAGCTTAACTTGAAATAAAGGGAAAATAGTTTAAGGTCATGTGTTCAAATCCAGACAAAAAAAGAAAAAACTAATACTAACAATATAATTACCAACCATAGCCATAAAAAATAATCTTCTTCTTTTAATTCAAGTTGAACATAATGTTTGAACAATCCAAACCTAATTATGCATTTCATAGTATAACACATACTAGTGGTCTCATATATTTAACTCATTTGTTATTCATAAGTGGTTGTTAAAGTAAATAATATTTTTTTTGTTAATTAGTTTGATGGTTAGATTCATATACATTATATATGAAAAATTTAATGTTCGAATCTAAACCTTTACACATAATGTTCTTGGTAGCTATCAATTAAGTTACCTTCCCAAACGAGTAAATGATATTTTTACTTTCTTCAATCAATGCTTAAATTTTCATTATTTAATTCTTAATTTTATAATTACTAATTATAACTCCTCATTTTTTCATATAGAAGCCAAATATGGTAGAACATGTGAACACAATAGGTCGAAGAAGTGTTTTTTCCTGCCTGTGGTCCCCCACAAAGTCCCCCCAACCTAAAAAAATCGATCAAACCCCTATAAGCTCACGTGCAGGGTTCAATGCACTTACGGACCGTAATAATGTAAAAAATCATCATTAGCACTGCAGGGATTGGTATTATGCGAAATCATTTTAATGACCTCAGAAAAAGAAGTAGTAATTGAAGGAGAGACTTTGAAGACTTGCAATATTGATGAAGTCTTGCCATTTGGCTTTTGTCTCTTGCTAAAATGCCTAACTTCCCATCTTTCTTTCCTCTGCTTTCTTCCACTACTCATGATCATCGTTAGTAATTAATACTACAAACTAATCATACCCACATATATATATTCTTTGTAAATATACAATATTTATTAAAAGTTAATAATTATGTTTTAATTATACTTAGAGAAATGTTAACTTGTGTCCTAAGATAAGGATCTTAAAATATAAATAAGCAATAAATATTGTATTGAAAATATAAACTTTTAAGCTTTTAAGATTAGGAATGCACAATTTTCAAGGTTAAATTTCTTTATTTAGTTTTTTATCTTGTGCCCTTAGAGCATAAGTTAGTAAGACCCTTATATTTATTATCATAACAAAAAGAAATAAATTGATATCTTTCCTATGTACATATGTAAACAGGGTCGTTCTTGGCAATCGCAAAGAGCTCTACGGAGCCGGACCTCCAATTTATAGAAGTCTCAATTATTTGTAGGGGTATGAGTATAATTGTTGGGATATAGAATAATATTTTCTTGAGGAATGCTAGCAACGCACCTTCTAACACACACTTTTCAACACACTCCATTTGATTGGTTAAAATTCATATTTGGTTATGGTCATAAACCAAATTATATTTCCAATACATACACATTGTACCATATATAATGAAAATCAAAACATGCTAGAGTCATGATCAAGATGTTGCATTTTTTTTGTTATTTTAATACTAATGCAATTTTATATCATTCAACTTTAGTTTGTTGCAAATATTTTATGATGGAGTTTATTATTTGATATTATAATTTATTATTCTATGATACATAAAGTTATAGTAAAAATAAGTTAACCCAATTTTTTAAGAAAATTAAAAAGTAAAGTAATATTTAAGAAAAATTATGAGCACTTATCATTTAGTCATTTAATATTAAAAAAATAGAAAAATAAGTTGGGTAACCCATTATCCAATCAAAACCAACCCAAAAATTAGAGGGTTTGCCCAAACCCATCTAATTATATAATGGGTGGTTATTTTACTTCACCCAAACCGGAGTACCTTATATAGTTTGGGTTTGGCCAAACCCAACCCAAACCGAACCACGTACTTTCAATCCCCTTATTTTCAAAATAAAATAAAATAAGTGGTCCATTATATTATTATTTAGACCATTTTTATGATACATTTACTATTATATAAATATAAATTATAGCAAATAAGATATTGTTGGATTTGTCTCGACGAATATTTTTAAAATATCATTTTTAATTTTTTTTATAATATATGATTAAAGATAATAAAATTAAAGTCGTGCATTGACATGTTAGAAACACTCAATTATATCTCTTATTTTGAAACGGAGGGAATACTTCTCTCCCACAACTTCTCTTTTCTCTATTTCTCTAGAAGCAAACAACGACTTAAATTGTCTTACTTGTTTCTAATTTCTAATGTTGTGTATGTGTGGGGATTGAAACTTGATTGTGTCACCTATAAATAGATTAAAAGTTTTTTTTAAATATATTTCGTTAAAAGGACATATCACAAGCCATAGAAAATCTTTTACGCGAATCAGGTCAACCTACTTAAGTAAACATAAATATTTTTTGTTGGCTTGGGAGGAGGAGTGTAGGGACTTGCTTGACAAATATGTTCCTTTGAAGGTATCTTAGTTTGTTGGCGTCTTTTTTGTAATAGGTTACCAACCAAGGACAATTTATCTAGACGAGGAGTTATCCCTCATGATGTTCAATTATGTGTTACTGGTTGCGGCAATATTGAATACTTCAATTTTTCTAGGATACGTATATGTGAAGTATTTTATAAGTATCTTGGTGTATTTGTGGAGTATCTTATAAGTATCCGATAACATATATATTTTAATTAAAATATTTAATTCAGATACTTCGTGGGTACGTATTCGAGAGTATCCGTGAAGTATTGATATCTGATACGTATCCGATACAGGTACATGTCCGTTTTGGAGTATCTGGGCTTCATAGGTATTGCCCCTTTTGCAGTTTTGGCCCCAGTCCAATTTTGACCAAGTCAATGCTGACGTGGATGCCACGTGTGTAACTTTTTATTATTTATTTTTTTAATAATTAAAAAAATAAAATAATTTTTTTAAATTAAAAAAAATACACACGTGACGTCCACGTCAGCATTGACTTGGTCAAAATTGGCCTGAGGGGCCAAAATTGCAAAAGAGACCGTACTTAGGGGGTTGAATTGTATTTTATTGTTAGAGGGCTAAAATCGCAACTTTATGATACTTAGGGGGCCAAAATTTCTATTAAGCCTAGATTTTACAAAGCATACGTGATACTTAGTAGTTACAATCCTAAACCACATTCTTTTTTTTAAGAATAAAAAATGGAATATATTAACAACGAGAGTGGAACCTCAATAGCACAAGGTGTACTAAAAAGGCCACAACAAAATACAATCAGCCAGTTATATAGGTACAAAAAATACGGTTAGTCGATACCCAAGCATAACAATGGGTCCGACCACCATCTCTGAGAGCCATATACAAGTGGCATTATGAGCATTCAACCACCAATAAGAATTATACTTAACTTTTTTCATAAGATCTATGATGGGAGTTTGAATATTATTGAATAACCTGTTATTACGTTCATTCCAAACTAACCAAATGCAAAGAAGCCATAAAAGTTGAAGAAAAAGGCGTCTCGCCTTCGAACCACCTAAATAATAAGTAAACTGTAGAAAATGATCTCGAATACTGTGTGGTTCTACTCCTGAAACACCAAACCAAGATCTGCCATACTGCCACAATGATCCAAAAATATCGCAATACAGAAACAAATGAGATGCAGACTCGGCATGCCCGCGCCCCGCAACACACATACTTAGTGATACGAATACAATCTTATACATTTCATAGTAGATTGAATAAAAAGTTCCGTCACTAAAACTATAACCATTAGTCAAATTTGTCGATTGGCATTAACGAATTAGTAATATTGTCTCTTGAATTATAAATTTATAATCACTCAATGAAAATGTCCGTCCTTCAAGTTCAATTGTTATATTTACTCCAAAAAAAATAAAATCAATTGTTATACAACATGGCATGAGGTGTAAAATTTCACATTGATGCCACGTTACTACCACATCTCTAGGAATGAAACTGTATTATGTTAGAAGAGTTACTTTTTTCCCCTTAAAGCAAGAGTAACTCGTATATTTTACCCAACATGAGTAAAAAACATATTTTACCCAACAAAATTATAATAACAAATCATTTTGTCCAATCACCTCAAAAAAATCATTTTGTCTAAGAAGACATGATATTGACATGGTGTGGAGTGCATATAAACTATCACATCTTCATTTAACGTGTCACAATATTTTAACTAAAGATTAAAATTAACATATACATTGTTTCGATTAACATATACAATATTTTTATTTATTTGTTTTCTTAACCAGTGTCTCAAAATACTATCGATATTTTCTTTTTTAAAATGAAACTAATAATTTGTAAAAGTTCAAGATTATTATAAATTTGACGGATGAAAGATTTTGGTGATGCTAAAAAATTTGAGACATGATGATTACAATTTGAGGAACAAATCTGAATATTCACTATTTTGGAGAATTTGAAGTTGATAAAATGTGGGTCATGGCCTTTGAATCTTTATCTTGCTAATAGTATCACACGCTCACCCATGAATGATGAGGATGAAATTTCAAAGGATTTCACGTGTGTTGGTCCATGCATGAGCATGATGCTCCACAAATGAGTTGCTACTTTGCTTCTCACTAGCTTATGCAATCATCTCTTGCTCTTTTTTCTCTTTTAATTTCCTTTTGGTAAAAATAAAGATGGGTCATTACCACTCTGCATAATTGTAATTATAGACAAGGTATATGATGATGGGTATTCATGAGTGCCAGTTATTTTTTCTGGCCATGCAAATATAAACAAATAAAAAATCAAAACTATATTTTTGCGATCAACTTATGTGAAATATTTAATTATTTATCGACTTTGAAATAACTAATCTATGTAAAAGAATTTGATTATTTACTTTTATCAGAGTCTCTTCCCTAAACCGTATTTTTTCATCCATATTACTATACTTTATTTAAGAGATCTAAGTTCAATTCGACATATAGTTGATAATTACGACTTTTTACCGCTGTCATACACATTTATGAAAGAAAACATAAAAGAAATTAACCCCCCGTACTTTAAATCATGAAGTCCCAAGTCTTCAATAAATTATTATAAATGGGGGGTGACTCAAATTTTGCAGGGGAAAAGTAAAATGGTTATTAGGGGAAGAGAAGGGAACCATTATTGTTGGGCGTTTGCCATCAATGTTTGTTTCTGACGAGATTTATAACACCCTTTTATTAGATTCATTCAAACATTCACTCCATTTTACTGCCAAACAACATCTTTTGTGCTTATTGATTTGGTCGGGGAGTTACCTTTTACCTTCCTATATACTTATCCATCTTTAAATAATCGTCTCTTTAATATATATATATATTTGTCTAAAATTGATTGTCACTTTAGAATATCAATGCAGTATTTGTATTTTTTTCCACTGTTATACCCTTATTTATTGATTTTCATCCAACTTAAATATTCCACTAATTACAATTAATAAGGGTATTTTAGTAAATGAGAATAATTTTACTATCGAAATCAACACAATTAATTATTTCTTTAAAAATCACACACAATTCTTAAACGGTTATTATTTTGAGACGGATGAGTATACTTCTTTGACTATGCCATTATTATTTTACTTCGTTGTGATTTGTTTTGAAGAAGAAGAAGAAAACTCACAATATACCCCTTTAAAAAAAAATAATCCCAAAATGTCCTACTTTAGGCAATGTGGGACTATTTGGAACAACGAGGTATGAACAATGTGGGGCTATTATTATTTGAAATAGCGAGGTTGGTCCACCCTTTTTTTTCTCCATTTTTTAGGGGTTAAAAATAATTTAGATATGTAAAATTGAATTAAATTATAATTGATAATATTCTTAATGAATGATAAAAATCACATGTTAATTAAAGAAAAATCATATAGGACCGATCCTACCACCAATCAACCTAGAACATGGCCAACACCATGGTTTTACACCGGAAAATGAACTTAGTTTCACAAACTCGCCACTTCAATTTGACGTTGAGTACAATCATTTGTCAATGAGTCGTTTATCATTAAGCTCAAGTAAAAATGCTTTTTTGGATGCATTGATGTTTGACAGACATGATAATAGTGTATCGTTTAACGAACAAGTCACTCCATCATAGATTGAGATGATGCAAGGTCAAAGTAGTCGTGGACAGAGCAGTCAAATGCCAACAACAACAAATGACGAAGACGAAGAGCAACAATAAGAAGTACCATTTCGTCAAAGGGAAATACATCGTCAAATACCCACTCAGGAAAATACTGAACCCGCACGGAGAAACAGAGAAATTCCACATATCATTATTTGCATCCTTCATGTGGCACATGATAGTCGTCAAATATACCTTTTTTTTTATTTCAATGTAATTTTTATTATTTATTATGAATATAATCAATTATATATTTTTAAGTTTTAGTTTATGTATTTTAAATTAATTTTTAATTCAAATTTATAAAAAAAAACAATAAAAAGAGGGTGGACCAACCTCGCTATTTCAAACAACGAGGTTCACCGTTCATATCTCTCGTTGGTCCAATCATGGTTGGCCCATGATACTGAGGCTTTGTTTGGATGCAAAACGAAAGTGAAAGGAAAGAATGAGATAAGAAAGATTGTCTAAGGAAAGAAAAAGAGTAGAAAGTGAGATGATTGTTTTGGTTGTTTGGTACAAGAGAAAGTTGGAGGAAAGAAAGACCTACATTTGGTAATTAACATAAATACCCTTAAACAAAAATAATATGTTAGTATATATAAACAATTGTTTATAGTTCAGTGAAAAAAATAAAATGACATAAAACATTTGTATCTACTAACAAACAGATAAGTAGTGAATTATTAAAAAAAAAAAAGTTAGGCGTGAATTGAAAAAAATAAATAGTAACATGAATAAAAAATAAATAAAAGTTGGGGCATTTTGGACATTTTAAACACAACACTTGTGTTTCCTAAGCTTTCCCTCTACATGTGGGTGGAAAGGTTTCCAACATGGGCCCCACATATATTCTTTCTTTCCTCAACCTTTTTGGAGAGTTTCAAACTCTCTTTCTTTCTCTCACTTTTCTCTCCTCATCACTTTTTTTCCTTTAAAACAAACGTACCTTAAAAGTAGAGCAATTTAGAATATATATATTTATTCAAAGGGGACACTGTTATTTTTTCCAAAGTAGGTTATTCCAAAAAAAATCATTTATTATTATTATTATTTCAATAATAATTATTATTATTACTATTGTTATCTGAATTTGAATGTCATATAAGGTTTGTTGACCAAGCACATGTTATGACATGAACATGTTAGAACATTTGATGGGATAGGAACTCATGAGGCTACAACTTTGGTTGATCATAGCTATGTTCCGTAAAAAAGAAAAATTAATATGGTGACTTATTTGCAGAAAGTCACATGAACCGAATAGAATACTTAAAATCATTTTACCAAACCTCTAATTTCATCGCATTGGCCTAACTAATCAATGCAGAACACTTTGTAAAAAAAACGGAAATACTGCATAGCACAAGGAAGTGGCTAGCTAGCCACTACTGCTTTTTGTTCAATTGTGTGTTTAAGGGATACAACAAAGAATGTTAGAACTCACTCGGATAATTAAGATTGGAAATAAATATAACAATAACTAGTAGTAGCTATTATCATAAATGCATGAGTGGTTAGTACTAACTTAACTCAAATGTAACTGGTTTGTTCTGCATCGGATATGAATAAACTGAATACTGGATATATAAGAGAGATAATTCATAAAACTAATGTCTTGGTCTATTATAGTTTTCTTTAGGTTTGGCGGGAGCTGAATTCTATTAAGTCTTAGAATTCTGCTCTTTACTCAACAGAAATTGCTCGCTCCCAACTGAAATTTTGAAACTGCCCCTGCGTGAGTTAACTCATGCCGCGTGAGTTAAGTCACGCTACGTGACTTAAGTCATTTATCAGCAAAAAAGAAACATAGTTCCTCAATTTTCAAAAACTGCCAAGTTCGAGTTTTGTCCCCATTTTTTCGAATTTCATCATTCTTGCGTCATTTAAAGCCAATTTCTCCCACAATATCAAGTGATGATTATCCTACTTCATTGCATTTTTTTGGTTGAAATTTTTGAATTTTTTAAGAAATTTAACATTTTTAGGTTTTTATATATTTTTGCTTGCATGTTAGATTTGATGATTGTTAGTGATGAATTAAGTTAGGAATTCTATTTTAGATTTTGTTTAGAGTGAAATGTGGTAGTTTTAGGTATTTGAAATTGTTTGATTTTAAGTTGATTGAAAGTTGCACTGTAGGTGTTTGATAAAATTCTCAATGATTTTTTGTTTTGTTTTTTGGATTGTTAATGATGAAATTAGTTAGAAATATGTTTGTTAATGTTGATCATAGTTAGTTTGACTACAATGTGGTAGTTTACGGATTGAAATGACACTGTCGAAATGTAAGTGTTGTTATTGAATTATTAGAAATTACACAATGTCTGTGTCTCATTGATTTTTTGCTTTTTGAAATGTTGTGCAGATATGTTTCGGAGGAATACGTCTCAGAGGCCGCCTGAGGTGACGAGTGACAGACCTAGGTGTGGGAGAGTGCAGAGTTCTACTAGTAGTGCACAGAGGGAGAAGCAAGCAGTACGACCTCCTTTGCCTGGTCGAGGGAGAGGCAGACTAGGGGGGCACATGACTTGGTAGGGTTGATGTTGCGGGGGCCTCATCGTCACAGACGAGTCTATACCAGATGGTGGACCCGACACAGTATTAACAGCATTATCAGGAGCAGGCGTATCAACCTCAATATCATGAAGGGTATCAGTATGAGCAGCAACAGTATGACCAGCCTCCTCAGCAGCAGTATGAGCAGCATCCTCAGCAGCAGGCTGAGCCTGGTATGGAGGATGAGGATGAGGACAGGGGCTTTCCGGGGGGGCCTTATGAGTTGTCTCTTTTACCGAACTTCGGTAAACACGTGGCATGTAAGCTTTGGAACGGTAAAATAATAAGTATAATTTGCTTTATTTAATTTAATGATATTTTACTAATTATTTTTACTTATAATATTTCAAGTTTATTTTACGTATTATTTTTTTAACGGTGTTTGTTAGAATACGTGACATTTATTTTTTATGTAGAATATTTCAAGTTTATTTTACGTATCATTTTTTTAACTGTATTTGTTAGAATACGTGATATTTATTTTTTACGTAGAATATTTCAAGTTTATTTTACGCATTATTTTTTTAACGGTGTTTGTTAGAATACATGACATTTATTTTTTACGTAGAATATTTCAAGTTTATTTTACGTATTATTTTTTTACATAGAATATTTTTTTACGTTGAACATTTATTTTACGTATTATATTCCATGTTTATTTTACTTATTTAATTTTATTTTTTTTGTATTTTAGTTGCAAGTAGAGCGTAAGATGACTGACGTCTCGCACAGGAGGAAACTTAAGCTTTCTGCCTTGTCACTTCCATTGCCGGTAAATGATAACCCTTGGTTCTGGGACCCGGTGGGTAGATCCGGCCTAAGGCCCCTCCTTCTGACTGGGTACGAAAACATCTCCCACGGGTTAGTTTACGCTATGGCTGAGAGATGGCATCAGGAGACCATCAGCTTCCATCTGCCTGTTGGGGAGATGACTATCACACTAGATGAAGTGGCTTGTCTTCTACACATCCCCATCGTTGGACGGCTCATTGAGGAGGATGATTTAGATCATGACCATGGTGTAGAGTTGATGGTGAATCATCTATTGTTTCCGGTGGAAGAAGCGGTGGAGCAGGTGAGTAATAATTCAGGTGTCTTTGTCACTTACAAAGCCCTGAAATAGCGTTATGGACAATTGTTGAATAGGTGTAATCATTTGTTGGGGGAGGATTTATCAGATGAGGAGGAGGAGGAGCTGAGTCTTAATAGGCCTGCTTGTGTTAGGGCATTTTTGTTGCTCTTGCTTGACTACACCCTTTTTGCCGGCAAGAATAACAAAACCATTAATCTGTTATGGATGCTTGCGATTCGGAATTTGGATGACTTAGGCACGTGGTAATGGGGCGGGATGAGACTTGCTTTCATGTATGAGCAGCTGAATCTTACCTCAAGCTCACATATTGGCGTTGTTGGTTGCTACATGACCTTGCTTGTGGTAATTTTTTTTTTCTTATTTTTTTAAGTTAATCGTAAATGTATACTTTTTTGTATGATAGTTATGTGCTGATATAAATTTGTCTCTTTGTGTTTGCAGGGATGGGTTATAGCTCATTTCAGACATGTCGTTTCGAGGAAGAAATATGAAGATTACGAACGGGAGAACCCGTATGTGGGTAGATGGAAACCTAAAAGGGGGTTTGCTGATGCTGATCACTTCAGAGTCTTGATGGATTCGATGGAGCATTCTCGTGTATTTTGGAGGCCGTACGAGCGCCGACGAGACGTGACACCTTTTCAGGATGTGTGCTACTACTCCGGATGGATCATGGCTAGTAAACAAAAGATGGTGTGTCACTTGTCGGAGCGGGTTCTGAGGCAGTATGACTATGTTCAGACCGTTCCCCGACCTCCTACGACGATTCTGCCTCTTGCCCCAGCAGATATGGCTGCTGTCTTCTTGGAGTTTGCTCTCCATGTCGTTAGCCAGCAGCAGAGGGGTGAGCCGGTCCCGGATGAGGACCCGTGGAAGCATTCAGATGGGTACATGAGATGGTTCTACCGTGTATCCCATCCTCTTATTGTCAGCCATGCTCCCGTTCCTGAGTACGTAGCTCCCAAACTTGTCTACCAGAAGGTTATTATTGAGCAGGAGTGGGTCATACATCCTCCCGATCCATTGCAGGTCATCAGTAGCATGAGTGCCAGAGTGGAGCATGCGATGGAGATTCTAGAGGTGGTTTCAAATCCACTCTTTTTCAGCATTTTGGATGGCCTCCGTACCGAGTATAACGTCTTTGACCAGGAGCCGGTTCCACGGAGGAGGAGTAGGAGTCATAGTCCACAGGAGCAACAATAGTGTCTTATTTTAGTTTTTTTTATTATATTTGTAGTATTTTTATGACATTTTGGCTGTAATATATTTACATTTGTGCGGTTGCGCTTATTTATGACATTTTAGTTATTTTTTGTTAATATTGCGTATCTAAATTATGAATGAATGAATGCATGATTTAATGAATTGTTGAATGAATGTTCTTTAAATTGTGAGTTTTGGTTGAATGAATGAAGGAACTTGGGAAAACAGGGAACAAGGCACTGCTGCCTGTTCTAGTACGAGCACAAAAGCTTGCGTGAGTTAAATCACACTGAAATTAACACTGACGTGACTTAAATCACACTAAATTTTGCACTAGGGTAACTTAACTTGCGTAAGGGTAAAATGGTCTTTTCATTTGGAAATGACTAAAAACTGTTGGGTAAAGAGTAGAATTCAAAGTCTAACTAGTAGTATAGGCCAGAGGCTTGTTCCAATGGTAATAACAGCCATGTAAGCTTAGGATGCGGGAGACTCAAATTGAGGGGTATAATGTTAGGTTTAAATGTGTGTGGTTGGTCCCACCTTAAATACAAATGGGATAAATGTTGGATTAAGCTTCATTAATTAGTCTTATAATTTCTTTACTTGATTGATTATATACTCTACATGTTTCAATTATACCTTCACCTATATGTTGAGTTAAATCATAAAATTCTTCTTAAGTTGATGTTTTAAGGATAACAAACTTAATTAAAGACAAATATACGAATGATTTTGATACGTGTTGTTTTATAACCAGTTTCTATAAGTGTTCTTAAGAACAAGATATTAAAAATGAACAATGCAAATATATCCAAAGAAACATGATTTTGAACATTATATTGTGTTAAGAAGGACTTTAGAAAGATCATAAGTGTAGTAGCAATAAGTGTCGCAAGAAAAGGGGGTTTAAATTGTGACCCTTTTAAAATTTATTCCTGAAACTTAAATAAGTTTATATACTTAAGAAAGTTCTTGGTAAATGTTATTCTAACAAGATTAGAGTATTATATATATAACAATTGATTTATAGAGGACCATAATGTTTTGGATTAAATAAACCTTAAGTGATTAAATAGTTTCGACAAGGACCAGAATGTTATGGATGAATCAAAGCTTAACTGTTTTAATTGGTTTTAACGAGGACAAGAATGTTCTTGAGAATGATTATATGAGCAGAATGCTAAAAATGATATTAAGCTGAAATATGAAAACTATTTTATCAAGGACCAGAATGTTCTGGAGAATGATTAATATAAGATCAAAATGATAAAAACAATATTATAAGCTAATTTTAAACGTGAATTTATCTTTACATATTTAAGCAGTTGTTTTATCTTGGATCATAATGTTCTGGATGCAGTTGTTCAATTAATATTAACTGAAATACTAAAACAATATTAATGATTAAGTTATGACTAGAGAACTTTGGATTGATTTAGTTGTGATTAATTAGGACCATAATATTCTATAGAGATTAATAAATAGTAATATGATTGTGATTGTGTGTGTATATAATGTAACTTAAATAAAAAGAGAAAGGGAAGAAGAATAACACAAGAGATTTATCCCGATTCACTAAATTCGGGTACTTCCAGTCCCCTAAATGTTTTATTTTCATTGTGACTCCAGAATGTTCTCAAAACGTTCTCATGAAACAAATTCTCACAAAACAAATTAATAGATAGCAAGATAAAATAAATATAACATGTTTGTGGTCTTTAAAATATTATATAAGGATTTCTTCTCAACAATAAGGACTTCAAATTGAGATTAGAAGCATCTCATGGAAAAATCAAATCGAAGAACAAGATTAGTCTAGGAAACAAAACTGCAAATGCAGATCTCAATTGAATCTCATGAACAATTTTTTTCAATAAAAACGAACTTTAGAGTAGACATCAAAATCACTTCAGATTGCAGATCAAGAAGATCATAATGGAAGATCATAAGCACTTCAAAATGCCTAGTTCAAGAAAGTTCAGAATTAGTGTTCAGAACTAATCTCATCCATGAAGTTTTAAGATCAAATTTTGGGATCAGAATTGAAATCAAGGGTACCAAAGATTGCAGATTAGATAGATTAAAAGTGGAAGTTACAAAGTACATAAGATTTAGATGATGAAGATTAGAAGCATGATCAGAATGGACTTTATAATGATAAATTCAAAGAACATTAAAAAAATGATGACGGAGTTGAATCCGAAGTTGAGAAGCAACACAAAAACGCACAATCATAACGTCTAGTTTTTGGAAGAAATTTGGTCACCAAAGCTAAGCACAAAAATACAAAAGAACGGCTAGTTTTTTAAGCGAATAATTTCTTCCTTGCTCTTCAAGTATCTCACTATAAAAGAATCATCATTCAAATAATGAAATATCTCTCACCATCTCAACAACTCTTTCTAAGAAAAAAAAGTCATACACCAGATCATAAAAAGAAAAGAACACTAAAAGACCAGGTTGCTTTAAAAAGATTAGAATCATAATCAAACTCGCGACTCATTCTCAAACATTAGATAGAAATCACAAAAGCCTACTTTATATATTTGGCACATAATTTGAAGTGTATTTGAAAAGTTAAGATTCACCAAGTGTGATCAAATTAAACTTAGAGAGAGTGATATATATATATTGAGAGAGAGAGGAAGAGAGAGAGAGAGAGAGTTCATTGTGTGATCGTATTGATCAATATCACAAACAACAATTCTAATTAGTTGATAGGCATTACAATCATCTTTAGGTTGTTAAAGGTGTAGTGTGGTATTGTTTAACGTTTGAAGAGGTTGTTCAAAACTTGTATGGTCAGACTGACCAAGAAAAGAAGATAGAAACGTGCAGTACCATATTTTGTTAGATCAATATTTGTTTGTAACAGTTTTATCAAGGTTGTTCAACTTATTTAAGATATGAGTGAACCTCATCTACATAGAAGCAATGGTTTCCCCTTGATTAATGTGGAAGAATTCATACTTTTGTCTAGGATTATTAATCTTATATTGTTTCACATCTTTTGTTGCCTCATGCAAAATTTCCAATGTGTCTCACATTGTCTTATCCATTTTACAATGTGAAATTGCATAATAATCATAAATGCCAAGTTAATATATAAGGATGTTGCATACTCCCTCCGGTCCTATTTATAAGAAACTTTTTATTTTTTTTGATTCATTGTATAAATGATGTACTTGGTCTATATTCTAGATAAGATACATCAATTACTCAATGAATCTAAAAAGTCAAATTTTTCTTATAAATAGGACCGGAGGAAGTATATAATTTTCTTGTTCAAATCAGAATATCTCATCCAAAATTTAAAAGGAGAATTAACTAACATTCCTATTTAATTTGATTTCGACTTTCATTTTGTGAATTCAAATTTTAGCTACTTACTCATCCATAATTCCAATACGATCAATTCACTAATTTATTTTTATAATCATCATTTTCGCAAAGCGAACTCAGGTTGATCTATTTAACCCTTCCTTCTAGATCCATTTTCTTGGTAATATTGACTAACAAGTGGTATCAAATATTGACCATCCAAAAGTAAGTATGACTAGTAAAGATCCAAAGGAGTGTATATTAGAGCTCCAATGTTCATAAGCGAAAATTATGACTATTGAAACGAATATGAGCGACCATATCATATCTATCTATTAGTATGAAAGCCTGTAAAGCGGTTAAAAATGGTCGCTTTAGAAATTTTAAAAGAGTTGAAGGTGCTGTAGTCCTAGATAATCTAAAAAGAAAATGAACAGAAGCGGAAATAAAAAAGGTCCAATACAATTTAAAAGTATAACAGTTTGATTAATATTCCTAATTTGCACAAAACTTAACAATCACCAATTCAAACCTAGACCTTATTACTATAAACACTACTAAAACCAATTGAATCCAATGTTGAAAATTGCTTGCTAAATGTTTGTAATTTATTACACGACTGATCAAACATTTAAATCAATAATGTTTATTAAAAATGATTTGTTCAAGATCAATTAAAATAACAAGTGCTAAATGTGTTTTCGAAGATTAAGGATGGAGTGGGTGAGAATGAGGGGGGCTGGTTTGCCGAGAGGGTATCGAAAGTCCTAGGGGATGGGAAAAATACTTACTTCTGGTTGGATAGATGGGTAGGTGAGGTTCCCTTGTGTAGGAGGTTTGCTCGCTTATTTGATATTACAACAAATAAGCTAAGCACGGTCGCGGAGATGCATGATCGGGATGGGGAGGACGGTGGGGAGGAGTGGAATTGGAGGAGACGGTTGTGGGTGTGGGAGGAGGAGCTAGTAGAGGAGTGTAGGACTTTATTGACTAATGTTGTCTTGCAGCAAAATGTTTCTGACAGGTGGCAATGGGAGCTTGATAAAGATGAAGGTTACAAGGTTCGAGATGCGTATCATGCGCTGACACACATGGCTGCCCCCCCTCCGGATGCGACATCAAATCTTGCCTGGCATAAGCAGGTCCCTCAAAAAGTATCCATTGTTGCGTGGCGGCTTTTGCAGGATCGGTTACCAACTAAAATCAATCTTCAACGGCGTGGTATCACTCAGGTCACAGACACGAGTTGCGTGTCGGGGTGCGGAAAAGAGGAGACTACATCCCATCTGTTCCTTCATTGTCACGTTTTTGGTGCCATCTGGCAGCATATTCGATCGTGGATTGGCGTAAGTGGTGCTGATACAGATAATGTCACTGATCATATTCAACAATTTATACACTACTCAGGTTACACAAAGGCTCGTCGTTCTTTCCTTCCATTATTATGGCTTTTGTGCATTTGGCTGGTGTGGAATGAACGAAACAGCAGATTGTTCAATAACACTGAAACATCCATAGACCAGTTACTAGATAAAGCAAAATATCACTCCTTGTGGTGGCTTAAGGCCAATAATACCACTTTTGTGCACGGTACACAAACCTGGTGGTCGAACCCTTTTTACTGTCTGGGTATCGATTGACCTTTTTGTATTTATACTCTATGCTACATTGTTGACACTGTGTTCTGCCGGGTTGGCGCCTCTAGTACACCTTGTGCTGAGGATTGGTCCATCCCGTTGTTAATATATATTCCATTTTGATTTCTTCAAAAAAAAACAAGTGCTAAAATCTAGTACATGCATATTCAATATCTTTCAATTTATTTACAAAAAATAAAATGTAAAGACAGTAAGGGATAAGAGATCTAAACAAAGATTTATACTAGTTCATCCACCATCACCTTTGTAGGGGGGTTAATCTAGTCCCGATGAAAAATTCACAAGATTTCTTTCTTACACTACTATTGTGATGTGTAGAGTGTTATAGAGATTATGTTTGAATTAATTCGATCAACTACCAACCTTGTTACCAAAATCCTATACCTTTTCTACTTGAACTAGAGCACTGTAATTCCCAAAATTCTAAATCCCTAGATCCTTGAATCTCAAAACCTTCAATTCTTTTGCATTGTGTAGTCCTCACTAGTGCAGAAATCACTTTTTAAATGGGGTGAAAATGACTTTTTAAATCGGTTGTACATCCGACTTATAGGTGGCCGATTTAATAACTTTTTTGATTTTAAGTCTTATGGTTCATCCGATTTAAAATACACTTTTTAAATCGGGTCACCCCATTTAAAATCTTTCAATTAAATGGGATCACCCGACTTAAAAAGGTTCAGAAAAGATAAAAAAAAATCACTTTTTTTTCCTTTTTATTTTAGTTTCTTCAGTTTTATATATGATTATAAAACAGAATTTCATAAATTAATCTAAAATTTCACACACAATCACTTCTATAAAATATCATTGAACCAAACTTCATATTAAATTATGAACAAATTCAGAGTTACAAAATCATTCATTAATTAATACTATAAAACTAGACAAACTAAACCTTAACCATCATTGTTTCACATAATCAAATTACATTCTCTCAAGAATCAAACTTGAACAGTGTTCTTGAACATTTGTAACTTCATAACGGGTTTGTCTCCAAATATCTGAAAAACTGTTAAAATAACATATATTAGAATATCATATTAAATTTAAAAACACAAAGAACACAAATGCTAAGCTGCATTTTCTCAAATTGCAAAATACAAGATTGATTATTAAAAGTTGACCTCGACAGCCTTATTAGGCTTGTATCAGTATGTCCATAAGTTTCCTTCTACCTTATAAGCACTCACTCAAAAACAAAACAACACTATGTTATAACAACTGAAATCCAAATCACCAAAGTGATTATATAAATATCTAGACCAATTTACATATGAGGAATTTATGAGGAAATACAAATAGAATGCTTCCAAAAGTAATATTTTGTATTTAGCTATAATTATAACAATGATATATCTATGTGGTTCGAGGAAAGTGATGACCAATGCAGTTGAATGTATTGAACTACGCTACACCAAGAAATTTAATAAACAAAACAAGGCTACTCCTACTTTGCGAAATGGAGATTCTAAAAGTGTTGTGGTTTAAATAAATGTCAATAATACAAACCTGGTATAACGTGGGCAGAAAGAGTTGTAGCTTCAGTCTATAGAATCTGAACTATGCGCTCTAATTCGTGTATATAACAGGCCTTTCTCACTTTTGAATAACCAGCATATTATTAATTTGCAAATTACAAGTATTCTATTTGTATAAACAGAGTGAGAATGACAAATAAAGCAAATCCACAACAATAGTAAAAAAGAAAAATAGATGAAATGTAACTATATAGCAGTATCCAAAGATCCAAAAGATTCTCCATTGAAAGAGTCATTTGTTTTCTACGTGATTGAGGTGCCTAGCAAGTATCAAAAGTCACAAATTATAGCAGATTCGGACTTAAAAAAATTGCATGTGATGTCTAAATTGTCCATAGCATCAACATATCAAATGAAAACCATACATGATTGAGATTTGAAAATAAATAACTACAAATAAGTGAGCTGACCTTATAAGGGTGAGGGGGATACCCAGCTGGTCTTAGAAAGGATCCACTTACAGAAGTCCATCATGCATAGGATATTACAACATAGAATATTTTGACTTAAACAAGTCAACTAGAAAGTTCCACTACCTAGGATCCTAATTAACAACACAATTTGAAAGGTGATTCATATAACTAATCAACTTCAAGATTTAATGTGACTCAACTAGAAGAACTAAAGTCAACATAATAATTCCTCGATTATAGCTAGATATCTTTTTGTCCTCTAAATGTAACATATATCTACAGAAATATTAATTCATAAAAAGAAAGAATAACACTTCAATAAAATATAATAACAATCAATTCACCAGCACTACAACACATAAAATAGACATCCACATTAGAATAGTTAGGTGCTCTATTAGATGCTGACTTCACCTCTTGTAACCATGCCAAGCTATAGTTTTGTTTTGACTAAAGAAAAGCACCTTCATAAAAAGCATTCTAACATTTCAAGGTCATATATTGTAAAGATCAAAATTACCTAAGAAACATAGTCGCCAATCTAAGCTATAGGCAACATTTGAAAGTCCAAGTATCACTCTTAATCATCATTATATATTACAAAGATGTGTTATCTTTGCAAAGGACCATCTTGTGTACATCCTGCAATAACATGTCAAGTATTGATTGTGAGTGAAAGAGATTATCATAAAAAAAATACATTAAGGGCATGCTTGGATAAATAGCTTATTATGATAAATACTTATGTATAAGCTCACATAAATTATTTCTATAACAAAAGATAAAATTAAATTAAATTGTTTTTGTATATGCTATAAGTTGTTTCTATAGAGAACATATGAAAAAAGGTTTTGAAAATTGTCATAAGACTTAAGTCAGTAGATAAGCTCAAATAAGCCAAAGCTCAAATAAGTCAATCCAAACAATTCCTAAATCTTTTTTTTTTAAACCCTCACCAAAAAACAAATTATCACAAAGATGAGACCACGTTTTATCGTAGAATCATATGAAGATAAATTTCAACTACTAATTCATAAAGTTAATTAAAATCAATAATCAATTAAAATCTATATTCAAATACTAATTCAATCAATCTAATTAATCAAAATCAGAAGTTAACAGTTTGTTATGTCATACCTAAAGCTTGATATTCAGAAAATCTTCTAGAATCATTTCTACACATCATCTTCCTTGACAAATCCTTGGCAGGAGAAGAAACAAAACAGAATATTCTTGAAGTAAACATGAGATTTGCTTTAAGAACTGCTTCAAATATCTCCGTATAATTTCTTCATAGAAGGACCTCTGGCTCCATGTAATACGGTGTTCCAGCGACTCTAATCATGTTCACGCCGTCGCACCATTCATACGAACCAAAATTAGCTAATCAAAGATTATCTTCAGAATCGATTTCGGAGATTCGAGATGCCTTTGCGATACCAGATTTCAGAGATTCAAGACGGGAATTTCATATTTGCGATTCCAAGATCTGAGATGCTTTTGCGATTTCAAATTTGCGAGACCAGAGAATCGAGATGGGAATTTCATATCTGTGATTCTAGGGATGCTGCTTCAAATTTGATGTTGGACGAGAGAAGGGGAGCAAGTGAATGAAGGTTTTCGGTAACGGTTTCAGTGTGGGTGAGGGTTGATGATGAATTTGAGTTTCATGAATGAGCAGGTTGATTGTGATAAGAAAGGGTTGATGGTGAGAATTTGGGGGAAAGGGTCTTACTAGGGTGAAAATCCTGGATTTGGGGCTTTGATGATAAAATATAATTTTTAATTCAAAATATAGAATAGTTTTTAAATGGGGTTAATCCATTTAATATCTATTAAAGTAAAAATTCTCTCCTCCACCTAAGTTTTTAAATCAGGTGGATAACTACCCATTTAAAATCTTTGACTTAATAAATGTTTTTTGTACTAGTGCCTTAACCAATCTTAACCCAATATTATTTGACTTATACAACTAGGGTTGTGCATGGTTTAAAAACCAAACTAAATTGAACCAAATATATGGTTTGGTTCAGTTCCTAAATACTAAAACCCGATTTTTTTGCTAAAACTAATTTGGTGGGTCAAAATCGGTTAAGAACCAATTTAGAACTCGCTCAAAATAAAATCCGATTTGCTTACTTGAACTTGATGTGAATTAGATTTTTTCTCAAACCACATTCCAAACTTTTCGCTTCACTTTGTTCATGCACTCTCACTTTAATGTTGAAAAATGAAGGCACACTATAAGTGTGAAAGTAATAACACCTTTTTTTTTCTTTCTAATCTTCACTAATCTCAGATTTGTTATTAATTTAATGTTGCTTTGAGTTTTTGTTTGAATTTTCCTTTGTTTTTATGCAGTAAACATGTTTGGGTTTAAGTTTTTGATATTTTTATTTGAGTTTAAAATAATTATCATTATTTTTTATATTCTACAAATCGATTGAATTAACCATTTTGTTTAAAAATTGTTTTTTTCTTTCGATTTTTAGTTTGTTGCTGAGAACTGTTGGAACAAAATTGGTTTTGTACGGTTTCTTTAAAGTTTTGATGATAACAAAATATTAAAGAACAATGTCTGAACATATTTAAGAGCATCAAAAGCACAAACGAAGATAAAAGACTTGGTAGAAGATCTGAAGAAAGTTTAACTAGAAGTCAACACTTTGGATCAGAAGAGAAGAAGTCATTGGTGTCTCCCAAAACACTATAAGTATTTTAAGGTGGAAAGCCTGAGTGCAAGTATACATTGTCCAAGCTATAGTATAAAATGACATCGATCCTATAGGAACTGGGAGCTATACTAGGTTTGTAGACAAATATATATTGAAATTAATGCTAAATCATGTTAATGATTTTATTCAAGTTACCCATGATTCGAACCAATTTTTAAAAAAATTAACTTTGGCATTTTTGAGTTCGATTCAAATACATGAAGAATTGTTTGATTCATATGTCTTGATGAAGAATAATTCAATTCACGATTCGAGTCAGGTAGACACAAAAGAAAATATCTTATTTTAATTTGTTTGAATCGATACATGATTCGATTCAACCAGTAAAAAAATTGAAAAAGCATAATTTTATGCAAAAAAATCATTTCTAAAACACTTATGCAATGGGATGATACCTAGATAGAGGGATACATACACAAACTATTTTATACCTTATAGACAACGCGAAAACTATTTTTTTTGCAAGAGCACATTTACAATTCACATTTCTAGACTGAACACGATATTACTTTTTAAACTGATCAAAATCTAACGATAAACATTCTATTTGTTGATTATTGTTGATAGATATTGTCATTCTAATAATATAGAAATCAACTACGACAACATGTAAAATGATGTTCGATTGATTTTTTATTTAATTTTATAATAGTTTTCGCTTAAATCCCAAAAATAGTTTTTATAATTCTTGCTTTTGTTTTTACTATAAAATAAAACATGTCACAATCGATGCTAGCAATCTCTACTTCAACCATCACAGGTGCTTACCGTGGTCACCTGTGACCACCACTTTAACCACCTTAGATTACCACTACGACCATCGCCTCGCCGACCATTGATAATCACTGCCAACCACCAATCTAGCAACCATCAACTAAGACTCTAACCACCACTCTAACAACACCGATCACATCTCAGAGTGATGTAGTCACATGGACCGCCAAATACCACTCTAGTAGCCAACAATCGCCACATCCAACAATCACCACTATAATTAAATTATGGTTGAATAAATAATTCTAATCGTATAATGTTTAAATAATTTTATTTTTAAAAAGTAAAAAAAAAATCACTATTTTTAACAAATAAAACTTATTTTTCCTAAAAAAAAAAACAAGTAAAACTTATTTGTGGGTTTCAATCGAAGTAGAGTGATTCATATGTCATGGAAACAATGAGTACCGGCAAGATAGTTTTCTCAATAGTTATTCGGCGGTGGCTCACACAACGCTTGCAAATTTAGAGTGCCAAATTGATATTTTTCATTTGTATTTTTTAGACTCTTTTGTCATTTTTAATTAGTCTTTATTTTAAGAATATCTCCGATGATTATATTTTAAAGCACTTGTTTTGAGTTTCAAGATTATTATCAAATGATTTTTATAACGTTACATCACACTTATGCAACTCATGTTAAAAAATTGCATTGAGTTCATTTAAAATAGAGATCAAAAGTGATGATTGAAAATTTAGTAGGGACTAAAAATCGAAGGAAAATAAAAAATAAAAACAAAAATTTGATATATTTAGAGACAAAAAACATATTTAACCCTACTCATAAAATGAGTTTCTTCCTTCATCTTTTTTTTTTCTCGGTACAATTCCTCTTTCATCTCTTAGTCTTGGTAAGTTTTTTATTTTTGTTGCAGAGACCGAGGGAATAAATCATAATTAAATACTCTCTCCGTCTCACAATTATTGTTTCTTTAGCATTTTTTTTAAAATAATTGCAACTTTATAATACTAATGCAACATTTATTAATCTTTTTCTACTATTATACCATTATTTATTGAATTTCATCCAACTTAACTAATTCACTAACTACAATTAATAAGAATATTTTAGTAAATGCTACTAATTTTACTATTAAAATCAATGCAATTAATCATTTCTTTAATAATCGTGCACAAATCTTAAACGACCAATATTGTGAAAGAGATTATAAGTCTAGACCAAATAGTAATTTCAGAAATTGGCAAGCCAATCGATTGAATCCCCATAATTAGCAAATATACATTGATGCAAGAAAAGTTCTAAACAGTGGATTAAAACGGAGGAGCCCCAATGGGGGGACACCCCCATGAAATTAACTTGTTGAAAATTTTACTCACAAGAAAAATTAAGACACATACAAAATACTATCTGTCAACTATGATGATTCACGTTATGCTACTCATAACCCATGAGGGAATCAAGGGTTGCCTGGCCCCAACTCTCATCCAACCCCCTATTACTCCCCTCAACCATTATTTCTTTGGTACAATTTTTCTTTTCTGTACAACCTCAACAATTATTTCAATCTCATTTTCCTGAATTTGGTAAGAAAATTGAGTACTTTTGATTAAGAAAAACTACTAGTAGTACTATTTTATCATTGTTATATATTATAATATAATAATGTAAAACAAAAATGCCATGGATATGCATTTCAAAATACGCATAATTAATTTATATAAAAAGAAAACACAAATCAAATGACACCTTAATTTTTTTGAAGGAAAATGACATCATAATTAACATTTAAAATTTTGAGTTTAAAATATAATTTCTCTTAATTTTAGATGAGTCATTTTGGATATACAATAAACGTGAGTGGAATTTTATTAACAAAAAGTGCACTGTCATACATAATTACTAAAACAAGGTTACTTCCTTACTGTGACAGTCGATAACATGACACCCTCTTCATCCTTTTTTGCTCTTTTTGTGGAAACTCTTTTAGGTTTTTTAAAAAGTGCTCTCCCATGCAAATAAAAACAAACAAAACGAACGAACATATATGCAAATCTTAACAATCATACAAACACCGACATTAAAATTGTCTAAGGGTCTGTTTGGTAAGACCAGAAAACGAGCTTATAGCTTATAAGCTCGTAGGACTAAAAAAGTCATGGTTGGTAACTGTTTTTTATCAAGAGCTTATAGCTTATTTACTAGTTTATAAGCTTTTTTTTCAGACACTATTTCAAGTAGCGTTTGAGCTTATAACTTACAGCTTTTTGTTTTTTCTTCCAATTTTACCTTCATTATTTTATTTGAAATCCATATTTACCCTTTATACTGCATTGTAATTTAAAATAAACTGTGTATGTTATAAATACAGTCATTTACTTTTTTGACATTTTGAATGCACTCATAATG
>Ga0228710_1003566_pt1 | contig 24706 bp, 12 predicted proteins | sample MedpolnodulmetaG_FD_177995 | JGI IMG/M metagenome (GOLD analysis project Ga0228710, IMG submission 177995) | Root nodule microbial communities from Medicago polymorpha collected in Santa Monica, California, United States - pink nodules | ecosystem: Host-associated > Plants > Roots > Nodule...
GGGGTTATATCATCGGGTGTTGTAAGTTTGAGATACGACACCTGTTTTTTATTGGGTATAAAAACAACATATTGTACCTGTTTTTTCTAATAAACTGGTGTGATATATGTATTTGTATCCCCACTTTTACACTAAAATAGGTGTAAAACCGCACATATAACACCTGTTTGAATACAAAATCAGGTGTGATAACAAACATATAACACCCATTTTCTCAAAAAGAATTTTTTTTGAGAAAATTCATATGTAGAATTCATATATTTGAATAAAAATGTAAAATTTTTTATATTGGTCCTTCTTTTTGAGAAAATTCATATGTAAAATTCATATTTTTGAATAAAAATGAATTTTTTTTATAATATATAAGAATCTCTAAAAAAAAATGGAATTTTTAACAACACGTGAATTAAATATGAATTTTAATATTTTTGGCGATTAAAAATTCATATTTAATTCATGTTTTGTTGGAAAAAAACTAATTTTTAGATTTTTTTTTCAAGAGAGAGCTCTACAATATTCTACACAATTTTATTAAAAAATACACATGTTACACATGAATTGATTTTAAAAATAGAGACCATTTTATTAAAAAATACACATGTTACACATGAATTGATTTTAAAAATAGAGACCAAAAGTAGTGATTGAAAAATTTATAGAGATTAAAACAAAAAATATATATTTATAAAAAAATAAAAACATATTTAATCCAAAATTCAATTACAATAGTTTTACAAGGGTCGAGGGTACCAAAAAGCAAGATGATGGATCCTGCACTTTTGCAAAGATATGTTCTTTCTCTCTACAACCCTATTTTGTTTTGGAGTTTTAGGAGAAGAGAACTCATGGAGAATTCGATGTGTTTCACACAAAAAGATTCAAATGACTTATTTTTAAACTCTCCTCCATGATCACTTATGACCTTAAGGATTTTTTAATTCCTTTTCAGCTTGTACTTGTGTGCAGAAGATGCTAAACACTTCATATGTTTCATTCTTGGTTCTTTGAAATTTCACCCAAGTCCACATATTGTAGTCATCAACTATGAATAGTCCATTTTCTTCCCAATGATTGATGTTGTTCCAACTGGTCCAAACATATCAATGTGAAGTAGTTCCAAAGGTCTGGAGGTGGTGACAATATGTTCTTAGGTTTGAAAATAGTTTTGACAATCTTTCCTCGTTGGCATGCTCCACAAATAACATCTGAATGATGGTGTAGTTCTGGTAGTCCCCTGACTAGTTTCAACTTGTTAAGCTTAGAGATTAACATCCAAGTAACATGTCCTAATATTTTGTGCCAGAGCCACTTTTCATCATTCACTGACTGAGGCAAACAACCTTTTGTTCAACCAATTTAGAAAAATTTATTTTATAAACATTGCCATTTCTCTTACCTATGATTATTGTGGATTGGTCAAATTAATTGATAATTGTACATGTGTTCTTGTCAAATACTGCTTTAAGACCATATTATCACAAAACCGGCTAATACTAAGAAGATTGTGTCTGAATCCATCAACATACCAAACATTATTGATAGAGATAGAAAAGTTACAAATGATTCATGTCCAATCTTTCCTTGTTGGTTTCCTCCAAATACTACAATACCTCCTTGTTTCATGATCACATCTTTGAACATATGTCTTTCTCTTGTCATATATCGAGAGCAGCCACTGTCCAGGTACCTGATACTCGATTAATTAAGACATAATAAACATACAAGCATAAAATCATTCAAAAACAATATAAATTCTGCAAGATAAACAAATTTAGTAGAAAATTAAATACTACATCTACTACCCTATTTATCATCCAGAAAAAAGTAATACTTGTAGTATAAAGATACCCAGAGAAGTTCAAGTGAGTTAGGCTCTGAGGACTCATTAGTGTTAGGAATAGACATGGCATCAAAACTGCGGGTATCTACCCAAACCCAGCCAAATTTGATGGGTTTTCCCTATTTTGATTGAGTATGGGTATGTATTTTAGTTTTCTCCACTTTCAAAACACGGATATGGGACGGATAACATGAATATATGTACCCATCTTAATTAAATACATACTCAATCCCATCCTCAAGACTCAAAGTACGCTTACATAGGTACATATTGTTAGCTAATATTTTTGAAGAGATATATTAAATGCAGTCAAAACATGTTTGACTTTGTCATCGAAGAAACAAAGAATGTTCTCTTGTTCTTATATGTGTGAATTGAAGTTGGACTTGCCAGGAATGCTTGAAGCGTGTGTTTCAGTTCGACAGGTACGGGTATCGAAGAGCAGTTTCTCGGATAAGGTCAAGCAACAGATATTTCCAAGACATATGTATTCAAAATTCAAATCGAATGGATAAGCATTGTTAGTTTGTAGCTGTTATAGTTTTAAATTCAAATCTAGGTAGTTTTTCCTATTAGTATAAATAGTAGTTTTTCGCAAGGAAAAGGAGGTCACGATCCAATCATACACAAAACTTACACTCAAATTATCCGTATGGAAGCGAGAAACGAGTCACAAGTTGCAATGTATGAACATGTGTACCAATTTACATTCAATCAATGCAATTTAAGTTTGTTTTCTTAAATGTCTTTACAATTTACTTGTTTCTTTTGAGCAATTCATTTGTTTTCATCCAACTTTACTTCAATTGAATTCGACTGGGTTGAATTCGATTGCTTTATTTACTTCTGTTTATTTAGTTTTTCAAGAACGATAATGACTTTATGGGAAATAACGAAGCGCGATATGTCCTTAAGATTTATTGGTTGATCATGCAAGTAACTATATTTAAACCAGCAGTTGTTTACCAAAAATCAGTGTAAAAACATATATATCAACCAACAAGGTCCTTACATTTACAGCGAAAGTCGAACAATTAAATCAACCTTAATTGGCAAAGTCTTCCTCTCTATGTAGCAATAGAAAACAAATTTATTTAATCCAATGATATTCAATACGACGAGCAGTGTCATTTTTAAACATTTTTTGGTCACCTAAATTTACAACAATTATACAAACTAGCGGAAAATCGAGCATGATCGTGTTTGTTTGTCCGTTCTTTTTACTGCACTAACATGTGTGTATATTTTATTATGTTTGTCTGTATAATTTTGATTATAATTCTTAAATATTAATAGAAATTATCCGTACATCGATTTATCTATAAATTATTGTCAAAACATATAACAAAATGATTTATCAACTCAGAGTATTTTGGTTTGTCTGTATATAAAATAAACATAAAATAACGATAATTTCTTATTGATTATATTTATAGTGACACTAGTGAAAAGACAGGCACTCACGTGTCCGTCTTTCCGCTCTTTTTATTGCACTAACATTTGAAAATTATGATATTCAACGTCACCGACAATAATACGATAAAACAACAAAATATAGCTCCTCCATAAAAAAATTCTTGGCTCAGCCACCGTCTCATCCAATAATATGGCCCTCCATAAAAAATTTCTTTTTTTCTTTTTCTTTTTTAATAGAAACAAAGTCTTCCTCTTTTTTTCCTTTTCATTTTCTTTTTTGGATAGAAACAAAGTCTTCCTCTTTCATGTGGATGCAAAGAAAAACGAATTCACTTTATCCAGACGACATAATTAATACGACGAACAGGGTCACATTTTTTTATATACCTTTTTTGGCCACCTAACCTTAAAACAATCATACAAATATTAGCATGTATCTCTAACGATGCATTTCATCCGCTAAAAAAATAAGGATCGGACAGAACAATTTCAGTTGTATGATTTTTTATTTGTAAAACAGTTTTCGGAACAGGGCAAATTAGAGTCAAGAGACCTGACAAAAACATAAATTTTTGTCTTTCACTAACTACATCACAACTTTCAACTATAAGAAAAAACGTTTATGCAGGCAATAAGTTGAGTCCACAGCCTTACGTGTGAGGTATGAACCAACCTCTATTGGAGTCTTCAAAGCACAAGTCAAACTTTTATTTGGTTGCTTTTTTGTTTGGGATAATTTCGTGGTGCATTCCTTCGTTTGATTTAGCACTACTCAAAAAGAAATTAGTGTAGACACACACATTTCAAACTCTTATATAAGGAAGAGCTAAATTAGTGTGATTATGCATGTTTTTCTTTTCTCCTGCATATTTTTATTATCCATTTGAATTAATTTTCAGCTCCCAATAGATATGGCATCAGCATATGCAGAGTCGAGTCCACTTATATCTTCTGATCATGTCAAGGCTGCTGTCACCGAGTTCGGTATGATATTTATTTCTTATTTTTCTTCAGAAACCAACTATGGGTTAGTAGCAACAAAATAATGTTTTGGATTGTGTTATAGTAGGCCTAAGTATGCAATATTAAAATATTGTAGTTAACTATATTTTTCTCCTTTGGTACAAACTAATGTTGTGTCATACTATTATTGCCAAAAGCTAGAGGATTTAACCACAGTTACTACCAACCCCTTCACTCTGCAATACTGAAAGGCGACTGGGAATCCACAAAGGCTTTTATTGATAACGATCCAAGTGCGTTGACAGCGAAGGTTACGGTGTATGGTAGGACTGCACTCCATGTTGCAGCTGTAGGAGCTCAATGGTACCTTGTTGAGAAGTTGGTGGAGCATATGCATGCAAATATGCTCACAGAATTGGATTTTATGGGTTGTACTTGCCTTCACTATGTTGCAATGGGCAAAAGCGTTAAGGCTGCAAAAGCATTGGTGGCTAAAAATCCTTCGGTTACACAAGTTACTGATTTTAAAGGATTCATACCACTCATCAATAGTATTACTTCTACAAGATGTAAAGAGATGATTTGGTATCTTTTAATGAATACGACAGATGAGAGACCTGGCTGTCCATTTTCTGGTCCTTCTGCTAGTAAACTTGTTGCTTTTCTCACTGCCTCCGGATTTCACGGTAATTGAAATTCTTTGCTGATTGTGTAAATACTGCAACTCTTTTCAGTCCTGATTCATGACATAGAACAAGTTATTAAGTTTATAATGTTATACTATCTTCATAGTTCATAATTTTGCTTCTTTTATAACCTAACAAAGAAAATACTATTTCATATCTGTTTATATCCTCTTTAAATCTTCCATGCATAGAAATCACCCTGCATCTTCTACAGCGCTACCCTAACTTGGCCACAATATCTGATTCAAATGGAAGCATTATACTTAATGTACTGTCGAAATCGCCATCACACTTTCCAAGTGAAAACAAGTATGTGGGCTCGGAAAAATTCATTTACCAATGTAAGAATTTTTTTTAAGCACAATTCTTTTCTGGTACTAATTGCTTGATTGTAATACTCTTCTTCCTAACTGAAATTTAACATTTCTGAAACTATATCAGGGGTTCCTGTGGAACTTGAATATTCACCACCCAATCAAGCTTATTTTGAAAATAAAATATGGAATGCACTTCACGCTATTGGTATGTTATCCTTGTGGGGAACCATAACCCATAGATTCTCTAGATGTATCATTCTCTTGTCTTTTGGTTGTTTTAAAACATTTTAGGCTTAATTACTGATGTGGTCCCTTAAGTTATTTGTTGGTTACATTTTAATTCATAAGTTATTAACGTTACCATTTGGTCCCTTTAAGTCATCTTCCGTCAACCAAATAAATCCCCACCGTCAAAACCGTTAACCCAATGTCTAAGGTGGATACACATTGCAAGTTGTCACATCATCGTTCACATGTGCCTATTTAACGTTTTGGCAAAAGACTGACGGTGAGGATTTATTTGGCTAACAAATACTAATTTAAGGGACCAAATTGTAACGTTAATAACTTATGGGACCAAAATGTAACCAACAAATAACTTAAGGGACCAAATCATTAATTAAGTCAACATTTTATATAAAATAGACAATTTCGTTTGCAGCTCCGCGCATAAAGCAAATTAGAAAAGCAAAGTTGAGACATGTATCTGCGGTGAGATTGGCTGAACTTGTTTTGTCACAAGCTTCAACCATGAATCGCTATCAATCCTGGCAATCTTTCGTGAGTCCAGAAATTATTTTCAATGCAACATCATCTGGCATAGTTGAGATTTTGAAGACTTGTTTTCACTTTTTTCCTGATTTGGTTTGGACTCACATTCCAAATGAAGGGTATGTGATTCAAATTGCTATCAAGAACAGGCAAGAAAACGTAATGAGACTTCTATGCAAGATGCCAATAATTTGCAGGCTTTTAGTCTTGCAATTAGATGAATCAAGTAACACTGCATCACATCTGGCAGCAAGGTTTTATTCTAAAAAAGGATCAGGTTTAGTTGCACCATTTCAAATGCGAAGAGAGTTAAAGTGGTTTCAGGTTTGTTTAATTTAATCTCATAAGTACATTCTTAGTAATTTCCTAGTTAACTTAACCTCTATCTTTTAAAATGTTTACACGGTTGAAATAAATTTCATTATTTGTTGATTTAAGTTATAAATTGTATACATGTTCATTGAATAGTATAATATCAATAATATTTCACCACTCAACACCACAAGTACACCTTTGGTTGACAACAACGACGTCACATTCTTCAAATCAAAACTAAAAAAGAACATGTTAATTTTATTGAATTAGATATTGGAACAATAAATATGTAGTTTTGATGTTATCTTGATGAATTGAAGAAGAAGTTTATCTATTTAAATGGTCTAAGTAATAAGACTTTTGGTAACATATATGAAAGATAAAATTTGATCTGAAAACATTGTTAAACATAAAGCAATATTTAACTTTACATGAAAATTTTAATTAAGTTAAAGAATACCGCATGTAGTGTTGTCTAAATTGTATAAAGTCATTGAAAGCATAACTTCATACGTCATTAATTAACAGGAAGTAGAAAAATTGGATGACCCTCTCCATAAAGAAGTTAAAAACAAAGATGGTAAAACAGCCCGGGAAGTGTTCATTGAAGAACATAAACCATTGATTGAAGAAGGGAAGAATTGGATAAAGAATAGATCAAACCCTTGCATGTTAGTGGCAACTCTTATTGCGACAATCACCTTTGCAGCCGTGATAACTGTACCTGGAGGTAACAACCAGAAAGGAATACCAATGTTCTTGCAAGATAACAAATTCATTGTGTTTATTTTATCAGATGCAGTAGCCTTCTTTTGTTCAATGGTTTCTCTTCTAATGCTTTTACCACACACTATTGTACCCAACATCGAAGAAGGATTTGCAATTGAAGGTGTATTTACTATTAGATTAATGATCTGTTTGGGGTATTTGCTTGTGGCTTTAGCGGCAACAACTATAGCGTTTGCTGCAGCTCTGTCTATGCTTCTAGAAATGATATTTAAATTTTGGCTTGATTTGGTCCCTTAAGTTATTTGTTGGTTACATTTTGGTCCCATAAGTTATTAACGTTACAATTTGGTCTCTTAAGTTAGTATCTGGTAGCCAAATAAATCTTCACCGTCAATATTTTGCCAAAACGTTAAATAGGCACATGTAAACTGTGACGCGACAACTTGCAATGTGTATTCACCTTAGATATTGGGTTAACGGTTTTGACGGTGGGATTTATTTAGTTGATGGAAGATGACTTAAAAGGGCCAAATTGTAACGTTAAAAACTTATGAGACTAAAATGTAACCAATAAATTACTTAAGGAACCACATCAGTAATTAAGCCTTAAATTTTCTACACTTTATATTTCTTTATTTGCTTGTGTTCAAATTCTTTATGCTACAAGTCTTCGATATCCTAATTTGAGGAGAATAAAGATAGCAGCTTTTGTCTGAATCAAGTATCCATACATGAAGTACATTTGAACGACTATTTTTTCCCTATTTTCTTACTCTTATTTCTTGATTTGATTATGATCATTTACTCACTCAATGTATCCCTTCAAAACATGTAAATTATTGGTTTTATTCTGTCACTTTCTCCAAACAACTATTGGATGGTATCTCTTTAACTTTGTATTGCAGTTTTTTTACTTTTCATCTCTTGACTATTTATTGGTTTGTATGATATGATACTTATATTAACCACTCCAAATATGTTAAGAAACGAGTTGTGTTATTTGAACATCCATTTAGATCACAATTTTTGAGACAACCAAAATCTTACAAAGAAAATAAGGTATTGACACAAAAACTAAAACAATAGAGAGAGAAAGTATAAAAATAATGTGAGTATGAAAGAGAAAGTTGTCACAAAAGTTGTCTAAAAATGGTTGTTCAAATATCATTTATCATATTTGTCCCAAATTATATGTCGCTTTACAATACCAATGCAAAATTAATGTTATTTTTCCTATTATAACCTAAACTATTTATTACTCTCTTCTTTCAATTCTTTCATTTATCTTTCCCATATTATTTATTAAGGACAATTTTGTAAAACAACTTATTATATCTCTTTTCCACACAATATTAATTGCATTTCTTAATATGTGTGAAATGCCTAAAACGTCATACAATTTGGGACGGAGGGAGTAACTTGCTAATGTATGCACAAATGATAGATGATAATCGTTGGGCATTACTTAACACTCTTTTTTTTTTTTTTATAATTAGGCCTAATATGATTTATTTGGAAACTCTCACGTTCAATTTGAAAAAGAGGCAGCCTGTTTACTCTCATCGGTTCAATGTGTTTACTGTCAAAAGAAAATATTTCTATTTTTTTTTGTTGATTAAACCCAACACTTTTTGTAAGTATTAAAAAAAAATAATAAGTGTATATATTATAGTATAGGTACTGACAATTTATTTAAGACAAAGTTTGAAAATATGTGTACTGGAGTCCAAATATAGATTTGTATACTGGAGTCCAAATTTCATATGCATCAAATCCACAAGCTTTAGATATTCTTAGACTTTGATGCATTGCAGGTCAACTGAAGTGGATTGTTATCATGTTCCTTATGAAACACATAGATATATAGATATAGATAGTTGTTAAATTCGATTTCGCAACCCATGTGTCATGGTTGAAACATATATATATATACAATATCAATCATTTTTAATAATTATCAGTTCTAGTAAGAAAAGCACACCTGGAGCATGATAAAGCATGTTATATAATTTACATTATCAGTTCACAAAAAAAGCGACAAGTCGAGGCATAAGATCTTTTTTCTACTTTTTGTTGGAGGTGATTCTATGGAAGAGTGATTCTATGGTGATTCTAAAGTTTGTATGTTTATGACGGAACATTCAAAGGTCTCATGCATATGGAAAACAGTAAATATCAGTTCGAAAATAAGTTATAGGAAGAAAAAGCTCACCTGGAGTAACATAAAGTGTGATTTTTAACTCCTTGAGTTTTTAATATCTCTGCCATCTGTAGAAACAATTGTTACAGACGGCATATGCTACATGATCCAATTCCAATCCTCGTCGAACTGCACTCTCCAAATTCATCATCCACATCCCACATAAAGAGAACTTCAAGCTTATCCAAGTGTTGGATGCCAGTGGGTATATTCTTCAGATTAGGAAAGCACACTAAATCAAGAGTTTTCAAAGAAGGCATTGATCCTTTGTCGATAATAATTTCTCTCAACTTAAAGCATGACCAAACATCTAGTTTCTTTAATTTCTGAAACCATCCATCTTGAAAATGCAATTGTAAACCTTCATACTTTCTAATCACCAAGAACAAGCTCAACAAGTGTTGCAAACTTTTTAGTGATTGCAATGGATCTTTATCTGAATACGGCCACTCCAACCTCAACACAGTAAGATTTTGAAGATCTAACATCCATTCTGGAAACTCCTTTAACCCCCCTTGTAGTATAAGTTTTTGAAGCATAGTTGGCGGTGAAATCAAATTCAAATCAATGGATTCATTATCATTAAAACTTGATTCAACATACAGTGTCTCTAAGTGTTGCATTTCACTGATTGAGGAAGATAGAATGCTTCCATTTTCTATAGGAACACCATTCAACCCCAATTCCCTTATCAGCTTCAGCTTTCCTAACGCTTTAATTACCTCTGCTGCTCCATCCATACTTAAAGTAACATGCCAATGGATTTCGGGACTTTAACTTCGTCATCTAATTTCGTAAAGCTTAAATACTTCAAGTGGATGAAATTTTCAATATTATTAAAAACATTCTTCATCCGAAATCTTTGAAAATGAATAACCTTCAATAACTTGTACTTTGTAGGGATTCCACTATCAAAGGACGAGGATATTTCATTTCCAAAACAAAATAGTGACCGAACATGAGATCCGTAAATACATTCCCTGAAAAAATCGTCAATGGTTGTTGTTGATAGGCGCCGAACTATTCCACTTAAGGATGTCTGTCCATCATCACTAATATGCTTGCAAAAATCAAACTCCTCATTTTTTTCAATGATCATTTTGCGTATTAGATCATGAACACGACAACCTTTAGTTTTACCATCAATTCTAACTGAAGATACTTGCACCAAACTTCTATGGATCAACTCTGTTAAATATCCTTCTGCAACTTCTTCCAAAGTCTTTCCTCTTTCCTCCTTCACAAACCCTTCAGCTATCCATTGTCGAATCACTCTCTTTGATTTAAATTCATAATCTTCTGGATATACTCCAAAATACAACAAGCATGGCTTGAGATAGCAAGGCAAATCATCATAACTTAAACTTAAAATTTTTGTTATCCCAACTAGATGTGTATTTGTCTTCAGCTCTAAATTTAGATTTTCTCTAAATCTCTGCCACTTAAACACATTTTTCTCTCTTGTAGATAAAACGCCACCGATAACAACAACTGCTAGCGGTAAACCCTCACAATTTTTAACAATTTCATTAGCTATACCAATGAGCTCTTTTGGACAACACCCATCACAATCTTTTTTGAATACCTTCTTATTGAACAACTCCAAAGACTGTTCATGAGTTAAACGTTGCAACTCAAGCTTCTCAATGAAAGAAGTTATATTACAAGACACCACAACTTCCTCTTTCCTTGTTGTTACAAGTACCCTAAGGTGCTTCGCCCATGTTTTGACTCCTTCACTATCGTTGTCTCCTTCAACTGCAGCTCTTCTATCAGCATCCTTAAGGAAGGCTTGGATGCTTTCCAGTTCATCTTTAATGTCTGCAAATTCCTTGTGAACACCTCTCAACAGATTGGCTTCTTCTGTTAACAATGGAAGCAGTTGGTCAATAGCAAAAGAAACTGCCATTTCTGCCATTTGAGTCTAAATTGTGCTTATTGTTGTTTTGTGAGATGAAGACTATTAGTCACTCTTTTATTTCCACGAGATTTGTTAAGCACAACATCAATTATGAAGAAAGAAAAAAGGAGGTTGCATGGTATCCAGTAAATGGGAATCTAAAAGGCTGTCTTTTGGATAAGCAAAGGACTAATGTCGGAGAATGTAATCATTAAAATTTGAATAGGGAAAAAATTAAAACATTCCGTTGTATCAATTAAAATTTGGCTTATCTATAAAAGTATATAAACAATGGCAATTTATATGGTACACTCGAAAAATTTGAGTGTATCGGTACACCTATATTTAAATTAATAGTTTTATGAGTTATATTTTTTAAAAAATATTTTCTATGATTTACGATTATAATAACTATATTTTATTTTTCAAAAGTGTTGGCGAAGCAAAATTAAAATTTTTGAATTTTTTATTACTTATAACAGTTTTTTTTTTTTAAGAATACTCATAATAGTGAATATTGATTATTTTCCCAATAAAATTTAAAAAAAAAATTAGTATGATTCTTTTTTTGAGGGATAGTATGATTCTTATAAACAATGAAATGATGTTTTTTCTTATGAAATAATATTTTCTAAAATATAAAAATCGATAAATGACTCTTTATTACATAAAAATGATGGTTAACTTATTAATTTATGAAACAGATGTACTCGTAGAAACTCCCGTAAACAATACCCCCTTTGCAATTTTTTAATTGTCGGTGTTGTGAATAAAAATGTTTTTATTTACTTTTGTTTTCAAAGTTAAATATGTAATGATTTGTTTTAGGGGACGTAATAATGATTATTGTGTTGTCATATGTAATGATTTGTTTTAGGGGACGTAATAATGATTATTGTGTGGTCAATAATAGTCTTAAATATTTATTGTGGAGAAATAAATAGGTTAAATTTTTTGTTTTTTTATGGCCGAGGTTCGAACTCCAGACCCTGCATATATTATGCATTGTCTATACCAACTGAATTAAACTCACGAGAATAAATAAGTATAATTAGATAATATATTGTCAAAGTTGTAAAAAGAAAAAGAAAAATAATTTCATCATAAAAAAAATTATAACTTTTTTTTTTGTGTGTGTGTATATATATATATATATATATATGAAGATAGACCAAATGACAATAGTTATTAAAAACTCACACATATAATTAGAGGTGTTAGGATTTAAACCTTAATCACAACATCTGACTTATAATATTTGACATTTTTGCTAGTCGAAATAGGACATGACACGCCACTTTTATTTAATTTTTTGGTGTATATAAATAACCTTAAAATGAAAATAAAATATAGAAATATACTCTATTTGTCCCTAATTTTAAGGCTTTGAAAAAAGTTATATATATATATATATATATATATATATATATATATATATATATATATAAAAAGTTCTTATAGAAATTACTAGGTGCATTTATTATTATTTTCAATCATAACATTAATTAATAATATTATTTCATTCTCCTTCAAAAAAAATTATTTCATCCATCTCAAATTATAAGCCCTCTGAGAAAAAAAACATGTCTGGGAATATAAGTCGCTTTTCAATTTCAATAAAACGTTAATGATTTTTTTTATTATATTGTTAACTATTTGTTACTCTATCTTCTTTTAATCTTTAATTTATCTTTCACATATCATTGATTAAAAATAATTTGGTAAAACAATTTATAATTTCTCTTTCTCATACACGTTGAACTACAAGAGGAAAAAAAAATAGAAACTCGACATCATTGAAAAAAGAAGAAATTCACTTACCTATATTTTATATGGCCAATTGTTTGCATATTTCTTCATTTTAACTGGTGTGGGACATAATCCCAACACTAATTCAAATATCATTCGATAATGGGACATTTTCCCAACACTAATTCAAATATTATCAATGTATTCTATTATTTTGAATGAATGAATATCGTTTATTTTTGTCAAAAAAATTCTTTTATTCAATTATGTTATAATTTCTATTTAATTTTCTTATGCAAAAGTATTAATGCACTCATTGAACCTAGGGATTGTGGCATACTTAGAGTTGGTGCCTGAACTTAGAAATAGAGCAAACACTGTTTTCCAAACATTGTATATTGAATTTTATTCTTTTCCCCTTGCTAAGGTAGACGAGATAGAACTTTCCGTTTGTATAACTACTAAGGTAAGAGAGAGTATGTGATAAACTTTTAAGGTTCATAGATTAATTTGGAGCATTTAAATGATAATTTAGGAATCTCAATTCTTTTATGTTTCAATTACCTCAAGAGAGTAATGTCATACTCTAATATTATGTACGTTGGCCTATTAGACCCTGTATGATTGACAACCCTGAACCATTTAGTGTTGTGTATAACCTTAGAGTGATCAGCAGATAAAATTTGACTGCTGGAGGGACATTCTGCCCTATCACATCCTTATCTTATAAGTGAATGTTGACTTGTCTTTAATCCAACAATGAAATAGAGAGGATTCGAACTATCTGCCGCTAAAATTCTGCAATCAAACCAGGTTATTAACTCACTACTACGTACTTTACGCAATCAAATAAAACTTGCAGACTCCCCCCAAATTTAATGCATTCATTTTTATTTTATATTCTAATAAGCAACGCTAAGTTGTCAAGTTGAAACGTCTATCCATGTGGAGACGATCTTACTTACTACTTTATTACTTGTGAACGATTTTGTATATTTATCGAATTTGTCCATCATCTCATATATGACTCATTTCCATCATCTCAATCGACCCTAAGTATACAGTGGACAAACTAAACGTAACCCAATTCATTCATGGCAAGGGCCACAAGTCATCAGATAACTACATTATATTCTTTGATTGCCTAGAAGTGGACGACCGTAACCTTTCAGCTCAGCTCCTACGACAACCATTGTGAGACACATCCATTCGACGACACATGGTTGGTTTTCTGGATGGATTAAGTAAGGTTGCAAGATATGTTATTGCAACGTGCCATAGCATATGAAGAGGCGGTACAGGCGTATATTTATATATTCTTAGGCCTTTTTCCTCCGCCACACTTGAGACAAATGTTTTTAAGATGGATCGGAATTCCAAGATTATATGTTGCATGTTATTATACCCGAGTGAGGGATTTCATGGTATTTGAATTTTGTATCCTATGGAAGCAGGCTTCCAATAATATGTGAGGTTTTTTAGAAACTTGAAATTGAAATGTAGTCTCATATGGTCGATATAAAGATCCTATTATCAAGAGCCTCAACAATAGTGTGATTATGTGGAAGCTATCAAGGTTGATGATGGGCTTGCTAATATGGAGAGTACGTAAGAGCATGATTTTCTTTTGTTTGAGCATTCCCTTACAGTATCACGCTCTTAGAATACATTGATTTTATGGAAGTTTTTACTCCTTGTTTGATTTCTGTATAATCTTTCTTTTGAGCCTAGTCTTTGGTACCGTTTAATTAGGAAAATAAAAGTAGTCAATTTGGTTCAGATTTATACTGATGGTACAACCGATAAAACTGGATATTTAAGGTATTAAAAAAAAAATAGTTCGGTACACAAATATATTGATTTGTGTATACTAAATGCTCTTTTTATTAGCACCCATTTCCTTTCACAGGAATTTCTCAAAATACATATAGTAAAATCTCAAGCGGCACAAAGGAATTTGTACTCGTTCTTGATTTACTTAGCTTAGAGGTGAGGATAATCAATGCTAAGAACAAATTTTTACAGCCTTCCACATGGAGATAACTATCGTAGTCTGTTTTTCACATCTTGCAATACAATAACAGAAGATCAAAGGAATTTGTTGGCTATGTCTCTATGAAGTATATGGAACAGTAGGAACCAATGCTTATGTGAAGGTTCCATGATGAGTCTAGAATGAGTTACTGATGTGACTAAAGACCATAATACTTCCTTTCAGATTGAGGATTCAAGTTCAGCTACAACTCTCTCTACATGGATCAATCAACCCGAGGGAAGGTTCCATCAAGTCTAATATGGACTCTGAAACTTTTGCTTCAGAACAGAAAACTGGAATTGGAATATGTTTTAGAGGCAACCTAATGAATTTATTTGTGTTTGGAACACCTTTGTGAAGAAGTCAGTTCTTGGATTTGGTCAACTCCTTGGTTCTCAAAGACGCTTGAACTTCTTCTAAGGTAACATTGCCTTTTTTGCCATAGAGCATGGTATCTTTGAAAGATTCAAAAGGTCTCGGTAGAGCACACAACAAGAGTATAATTTTATCTTCATCCTCAAGATGCACCTCAATATTCTCCAAGTCATCATGTATTTTGTTGAACTCCGTAAGTTGCTCCATGATTGCCTTTGACTCCACCATCTTGAATGGGTAGAGTTGTTACTTTAGGAATTGCCGATGAGCCAAAGACTTTGTCATATACAAAGACTCCAACTTTGACCACATCGATACCGTGGTGGTTCCTTCGCTACTTCTCTCAAAACTTTATCCCCAAGGCACAAGACAATGACACTCCTAGCCTTGTCCACCATCTCGGTCTTATCCGTTTTTGACATGGTGACCGGTAACGCACCTTCACCCTTCAAAGCTTTCTCACACTTAACATCTTGAATCTCAGATGCTATTCGACGACGAGGGATCATAGTTTTGAGCTTATGAAGTAAAGCTATACACCCAGGATCTCGAGGTTGTTGTCGTACCTGGATCAAATAATCATCAATGATATCTTTTATGCGAAAAGCTGCTTCCCAAAGTTGCTTCACCCATATTTTGACTCCTTCACTGGTGTTGCTTCACTAATTTCCTTCAATCCACTAAATAGGAATCCCTAAAGCCTGAAGTAACAAGGGATTAAGGCAACTTCTATCATGAAGAAAGGAATAAAGCAATTGCCTTGTATCCAATAAATGGGAATCAGTAAAGTGTGTTAACTTCTATTATGAAGAAAGGAATAGGTCACAGATTATTTAAAAGAAAGTAAACATTCAAATTTGAGAGACAAAATTAAAACAATTAGTTTAATTGATTGGAAATTTATTATGATTGCAATGAAACTATTTGATATTTACCGATATATGAGGTTGGGTGTAGCGAAAGGGGTTAGACTGTCACGGCATGGCAAACAAAGTGAGATTAAATTAAGGGCATGACATTGCCACAAATACGAATTAATACATTTTTTCATGAATAACAATTCAATAAATTTTGTAGAGAGAAATCAAATAAAAAAATTATTAGATATGTACTCACATTTTTTGGAATAAACATTCAAATTTTTCTTTTTTGTTTATCTCTCCCATCTCCCCAAAGTTTGACATAGAAAATTTGAGATTTGAAAGAATTGCTTTTGGAAGCACTGTGATAGTTTACAGATTGAGAATTTTGATATCTAAACTCAATAACTTTCAACCAATTCAAATCTTTTACTCTTAGCAACTAATACTGCATGATTACACTATGTAACATATTTAGCCAGTCATGAACTGATGCAATGCCAAACCATGATACAAAAGCTAAACATTTTTTTTAAGGAACAAAAGCTAAACATAGGAAGTGGCTTTTGATTACTGAATAATGAATAACTGGTGCAAGACAATCAAAATAATGAATTAACTTTTGATTACTTGATAAACAAACAAAAGATCATCTAAACATTAATAATTAAATATAAGTGGTCATCTTCACTTTACTCTTTTTATTATATAAATCTGAAATACTTTAAATAAAAAAGTGAAACAGAAAAATGGAAGAGAAAATGCCAAAACCTATCAAGAAAAAGTGAAGATTGTGTGACTACTTCTAACACTAAAAAGAAATTTTTTTGTCAGCACAACATTATCCAACTCAAGAAGTAGAGTTGGCTAGACCCCTACCAATCAAACAAATTAAAAAAATTGACATTCAATTGCAAGTAAAAGCTCTGAATTTATCTTTCCTGATTTCATATTCTTAAATTTATTGATGCATAATTTTCATGTTTTTGAACCAGTTCGGATTATTTTGAGCAAGTTGAGATTCATCTTTTTATAATAATTTATTTTATAAAGTTGAGATTCATAATTTTATAATATGACCCTGTACCTCTGTTTTGAGTAATATTTGAGTAAGTGATTTGCAGTACTAAAACCAGATAAAAATATGAACCTGCACTTCTGTAAAGGTGACCAAACAATATTTGGGTTGCATTATATGATATAGTAAGATTCAATTGACCAAAAAGTACGTTAGTTCTTTCAGCAATACGCCGGACCTCTGATGGAGGGATGTAACCATACTTCTTTCTCAACGTATCTAAGACCAACTTATCACGAGCCAAGGTTCGGCTCGTTGGGGTTCAACATTGACATAAGAAAGGTGCGCTCCAACAGCTAAAAGAACGGCACCAGAGAGGGAACATGCAATGGCCATTGCCAGATTCTTGGGTGTTGAGGCGAAACACCCCACCATTTCTAGAATCACCTGTCATATAAAATAGTGCAAGAAAACCCTCATCAGTTTCACCAAGATTGTAATTGACATTGTCCACTGTGTGTGTATCAATTGAATGTTCATGCTCATAAACTGAAAACCAGAGTTCTCAACCGTGGATCACAAAATATATTGGTTTCGTGTTATAACGCCGTTATAGCGGCTATTTGCAACACTTTGTCTTAAATAGCGCGTGTTGAACAAAAAACTATTTGTTCAAAGAGAAATGTACTTTGAATAGCTAAAAGTTGACAATGTATTTGACACCGTATAAAAATACATACATTTATAATTATTGATTTGACTCAGAGAGAACTAATAAGAAACTAAACCACACCACCATATCTACAAGGTATATATATGGTGTCTCACAACAAAATTGTTGACCAAATAACTTCGTTTTCTCTTTGCATATTCATTAAACTCATCTTATAGTTATAAATGAAAAAAAGAAAATAAAAAATAGAACATGCTCTTACGTCATAATGCATCTAACAGACATATTATCATACATGTGGGGTGTGTTTGAAAATAAATGAGAATGCGGTGAAATGAGAATGCATCTAACAGACATATTATCAACAATATTTGCAGCCATATGTGTCACCAACATCTCAACAATTTTCCGCTGAGCTTGTACAGCTGGAACATGAATTAAAGTAAGAAAGAAGGATGATCATATGCGAAACACATATCGAACTCAGTGACAGCGGCCTTGACGTGATCAAAGGTCATGAAATATTATCATGGTAAAAAAACATTAATTTCTTCTGTTAAAATCAGTAGTAAAACCAAATCAAAACTGAAAAGATAAAAGTATTTTTTGACAAAGATGTAACTTCATGACTGTGAACACTTTATTTCCCTATCACTAGACAATGATCTTTCCCTTAACATGTAACTTATAATGGCGCTTGGAGGTTAAGTTTCTTTAACACTAAATCCTCGTCTATAACGTGATTGCTTCTGGATATACAACATAAAATCCTCAATTTCTATAAATAGAATCAATACATAGTTGTTGCTCCTCAATTTCTACAACTGATTGAACATTAAAAATTCTCATGCATATGGGAAACAGTAAATATTAGTACGAAAAAATAAGTTATAGGAAGAAAAAGCACACCTAGAGTATGATAAAGCGTTGTTTCTAACTCCTTGAGTTTTGTATTTCTACCCAGACGCTGGAATAAATTTTTACAAGCGCCACATGCTCCATGATCCAATTCCAATCCTCGGTAGGAATGCGCTGCACAAATTCAACTTCCACACCCCAAATATAGAGATCTTCAAGCTTCTCTAAGTGTTCAATGCCAGTAGGGATATTCATCAGATTGAGGGGTTCCACTAACTTAAGCTTTTTTAGGGAAGGCATTGATCCTTTGTCGATAATAATTTCCTTCAATTCAATGCAACCTCTAACTTCCAGTTGCTTTAGTTTTTGAAACTCTCCATCATGAAAATGCAAACCTAAACCTTCATACTTTCTAAGGTCTAAGGACAACATCAATAAGTGTTGCAAATTTTTTAGTGATTGCAATGGATCTTTAGTAGAATCAGGGTAAAACAACTTCAACACACTAAGATTTTGAAGATCTGACATCCACTGTGGAAATTTCTTTAACCACACATGCAGTGTAAGTTTTCGAAGCATAGTTGGCTTTGAAATCAAACTCAAATCAATGAAATCAACACTTGATTCAATGTTTAGTGTCTCCAAGTGTTGCATTTCATTTATTGAGGAAGATAGGATGCTTCCATATTCGGTAGAAACATGAAGCAACCCCAATTCCCTTATCTGCTTCAGTTTTCCTAATGCTTTAATTACCTCTGCTGCTCCATCATCCAGATCCAAATAAACATTACGCAGAGTTTGTAGGGAATTCATCTCTCCAATGTCATCCTTTAATTCAATCAAGGACAGTGTTTGGCCGATAAGATGTCTTAGCTTTCTAAGCTTGCTAATCTCTTTTGGCAACACAAGATTATATGCATCTTTTAGAACCAAGGACTCTAGGTTCTGGAGCATAACAATGGATTTTGGGAATTTGACTAACAAATCTGACAGGCTGAAGCTTAAATACTTCAAGTGGATGAAATTTCCCAAATTCTTAGGAATCATAATAAAACCTTCAAAATCAAGAACCTTCAATAACCTGTACTTCTTAGGGATTCCTCTATAAAAGGGCAGGGATATTTTATTTCCAAAACAAAATAGTGACCGAACATGAGATCCATCAATACACTCCATGAAAACATTGTCAATGGCTGTTAATGATAGGCGCCGAACTATTCCACTTAAGGATCTTTGTCCATCATCACTGATATGCTTGCAAAAATTAAAATCCTCATCTTTTTCAAGGATCATATCACGTATTAGATCATGAACACGACAACCTTTAGCTTTGCCATCAATTCTAAGTGAGGATACTTGAACCAGGCTTCTATGTATCAACTCTGTTAGATATCCCTCTGCCACTTCTTCCAATGTCTTCCCCTTTTCCTCCTTCACAAATCCTTCAGCTATCCATTGTCGAATCACTCTCTTTGATCTAATTTCAAAATCTTCTGGATATACTCCAAAATACAACAAGCATGACTTGAGATAGTAAGGCAAATCATCATAACTTAAACTTAAAATTTCATTTATCCCAATTAGATGTGTATTTGTCTTTAACTCTAAATTTAGATTTTCTCTAAATCTCTGCCACTCAAACACATTTTTCTCTCTTGTAGATAAAAGGCCACCGATGGCAACAATTGCTAGCGGTAAACCATTGCATTTTTGTACAATTTCATTAGATATACCAATGAGCTCTTTTGGACAACACCCACCATAGTCAAATTTGAATGCCTTCTTATTGAACAACTCCAAAGATTGTTCATGAGTTAAACATTGCAACTCAAGCACTTCAATGAAAGAAGATTTTTTACAAGACACCACAACATCCATTATCCTTGTTGTTATAAATATCCTGCTTCCATTTTTACTATCAATTGCAGCAAATTCAATATCATCCCAAAAATGTAGACTCCAAACATCATCAAACACGATAATGTACCTCTTTCTTTGCAAGTAGTTTCTAATTTCCTCAATCAATGACCCTCGATCCATTTGAAAAATACCCATAGGAGCATCCTCTCCTTTTTGTTTGTAAAACTTGAGCAACATGTCCTTCAACAACCCTTCAACATCATATGATTGAGACACTGTGATCCATACACGACAATCAAAGTGTCCAACAACATCCTTGCTGTCAAAAGCTTTCTTAGCTAGAGTGGTTTTTCCTTGCCCTCCCATTCCTACCACAGAAACTACAGTGCGCTCTGCCCTTCCCTTTATCATCCAATCAATCAAAATGTCCCTTTGTTTGTCAAAGCCCACAACGTCGGCTTCTTCAATGTAAAGAGAAGCCAGTCGAGGGTCGTGCCATTTGTCATTCCAGCTTCCCCTGGATCTGCTTGATCCTTGTTCAAAAGAACGTTGGAAGCCATATCTATCACTTCTTTCCTTGATCCCACAAACAGATGACTTAATGTCTCGAATATCAGCTGCTATTCGATGACGAGGGATCATTGTTTTGAGTAAGTGAGCAATCTTATGAAGTAAAGCTATACATCCATGATAAGGAGGCTTTTGTCCCACATGGATCATATAATCATCAATGATATCTTCGATGCGAAAAGCGATTTCTCTAACCTGCTTCGCCCATACTTTTACTCCTTCACTGCCGTTTCCTTCAGCGGCAGCTCTCTTATCAGCATCCTTAAGGAAGGCTTGGATGCTTTCCAGTTCATCTTTAATGTCTACAAATTCCTTGTGAACGCCTTTGAGAAGATTGACTTCTTCTGTCAACAATGGAAGAAGTTGGTCAATAGCAAAAGACACTGCCATTTCTGCCATTCTGATTTTTTTTTGTTAAATGTGAGATGAAAACTGCACTGTGAGTTGAAGACTACAATTTACTCCTGATTGAGACTTATGTAGTGCAGCATATACAGTTAGTGGAAGACCGAGCTTCTCCTGGTCATTGTTTAATATTTGTTTCAGCAAGTTGAGATTATTTAATAACAGAATTGTCGTACTGAAAAAACATAAAAAAATAAATAATAACCCTGCATGTCTGTAAAGGTTATTAAACAATACTAATAGTAATTGTTTTAAGGTTAGGTGTACCAAAACAAGATTAAAAAATGACCCTGCTTGTCTTATTGATTATCTGGTGTAAATAAATGAATTCATTTTCGCTTGCCTCCAGATAGTGTGAGAAAGACTTTTAAGTTTCCCTAGTCATTCTTTAATACTTCTTTACAAAAGCTAAGCAAGTTGCTATTAATTAGTTCTGTGTTTGCTGTCAGTGTTAACTTAGTAAATCAGCGGCGGATCTGGAGGATGGATAATTGAATAGTGTATAAAAGCAATTAACCATTCATATATCTGCATAATATTTTTTAAGTAGCTAAGAAATTGGAATTTTGAAATAAATTTCCCCCCCACCCTCATCATCTTATCTTTTATCTTTAGATAATACATGAACATAATAAAGAACACTTAATCAAATTGGAAGAATTTAGTCGAAGGTTAGCCCAGTGGTAATAATTCAACTCATGTCTCATAAGAACAGGATTTTGAGTCTCGTTGCCGATACGAAAACTTAATTAGTAGGTAATATACAAGTATCTACGTCAATGTTATTTCAGTCTTGATGTTTTCTCCAACCTTTATGAATCTTCGGAGCTCAGTGCACCTAAACTTATAATTATTTAAAAAAATAAAAATAGGAAATTTGGGAGCAACAGCTCAACCCCATAGCATACAAAAGTTGACTATACAAGCAATGGATCGAGAGTCTTGGTTCCTTCTCGACCCCAAAGTAATGTACACTTCTTAATCGGCATAAATAAGATTCCTATTGCAACAAAAAAATGTTCAGCAGTCATAGAAAATGAGCATCTTCATATGAATTTAGAATGGAGTATACAATCCATCCAATTAAATTATTTTTGTATGTGTTTGTGTCCATTCAAGTATTTTTGTCAGCTCTATTAATTGTGTTCCCTTAGTCATTCTTTAATATTTGATAGGCAAGCTAAGCAACATGGTATTCATGTGATTTATGAATTTGGCTTATCTCTAAATGTATTTAAAAAATATCAATCAGTTTTGTGTTGGCTGTAGTGTACCAAAACAAATTATAAAATAATGAGTCATAGTTGATGCTTGTCAGTGTTAAACAATATTAATTGGTTATCTGATAGGTAGGATATTAACAGGTTATGAGAATGGGAGGAAACTTAGTTCAAAAGGCCAATTTCCTAGTTAATTAAAAAATATTATATAGATATGAAAGGTTAAATGCTCTTCTAAATTAGAAAGCTAGAAGAACAAGAGATAACCTGTTGATATTCAAAATCTTTTGTCCAACACACCTCTAGGGTATGAAGACTCTGCGATGTTAAGTTTGAATCGTTCTATATCTCATGCATCATTGGAAAGACATGACATATACACATGCTACTCGGCAAAGCATTGTAATTACCATGAAAACCAGGACAAGCAAAGTGACAAGTTGACCGGCAGATGGACCAGAGAATGGACAGCCGGGTCTCTTCGCATCCCTTCAAAACAAGATACCTATTGCAATATTTTGCATATTGCCTTGTACTAAGCTTTACTAGAAAGAACATAAGAATCACATGCTGACCGATTATGTCTTAACTAACCGAAAACAATTATATTCAAACTTGTTTGCTGTATTTTTGACTGTGCAGTATCAAGTAAAATATTTATGCATATGTTAGAAGCAATACTCACCCACTCAGTTGTTTTGTGTTTGGTTTAACATTTGGCATGCATTCCAATATAATCAACCGGAAAGTATGTCTCTAGTTTCATTGAGAAAAACACATGTTTGCTCCATTCAAATACAATTACACACATTAAGAAGGCCTTAATTGAGTTCAACACTAATAAAAATAAGGAGTTAATCAATTAGTGAGATATTTCATTAGAAAAGTTCAATCAAACAATACCAATTTGATGCCTCCTCCAATACCAGTGCAACAATTTTAATATACCAAAGAAACATACTTCAGAACAGACCAATTATAACACATTTGATAAGATTGCAAATATACAAAATGAAAAAACTCATATGAAGGTACAACAACTAGGAACATTTAAATTAAGGTTATGAAGATTAGCAATAACCATTTATTCGTCATTCACTCTTTTTGGGATCAATAAGTGAAAGGAATACAAAGGAGCAAGAATGCAAAACCAAATCTTTCAGCAATTAGCAGAACCCCATATTTAATTCTTAATCCCAAGGTCACATTCAATTATACTCTTTATTGGAATCGCTGGGAGCCATACGTCGGACCCTCCATACTTCTTTCTTAAAGTATCTAAGACCAACTTATCGCGAGTCAAGGTGGGGTTCGTAGTGTTGGAACTTGTGTTGGGGGTTTGCTGCAATAACTTGACCAAGAAGATGATGAAGATGAATATGATGAAGTGTGCGTATAAATTCCAAAGATTGTTGTATATCTTGATTTTTAGGAAGAGGCTGTTGCACTTGAAACCTAAAAAGTAAATAATTATGCATGTAAAAAACTCAAAGCGCAATAGACAATAATTTCTTACACAAAGTAAATAATATCATTAAAGCAACCACTTGATATTTTGATAATTTATCTACACTACTTTTGTCACGACCCAAGAACAAAAATCGTGACCGGCGCACAGACTTATACATTTTAGTCCGGCAAGCCTAACGACCAAACTCGACAAGTGACGGATGAATAATTTACACATAACCATTTTCATCAAAATAATATTTACAGAAATTTGGACAGAGTATCCCCTGTATGTTTAACGTTTCCCATGATAAGAATCATGTCCATAAACCTGTTCCATCAACCAGAAACTCAAAAAGACATTTTTACTTATTTGTACAACTCAAAATGAGACGTTTCTAGACTCCATATAGCTGCAGATACATTGACTGAATATTTACATAAGCAAAAGAGCCATCCATCAAGGAGGCCTACCAAAAAGTGAAAATGATGAACTT
>Ga0228710_1003567_pt1 | contig 24700 bp, 9 predicted proteins | sample MedpolnodulmetaG_FD_177995 | JGI IMG/M metagenome (GOLD analysis project Ga0228710, IMG submission 177995) | Root nodule microbial communities from Medicago polymorpha collected in Santa Monica, California, United States - pink nodules | ecosystem: Host-associated > Plants > Roots > Nodule...
CTCTATATATATATATATATATATATATATATATATATATATATAATTGTTTCACATATATAAGCAAATAAAATCCACAACTGACTCAATTAACTCTTTAACTAATTTTTGTATATATAAGAGAAAAATATTTAATAGAAACATTACATTAATACTCATAATTTTCATTTAATATCTGTAAACATTCGATGATATTAACAATCTAATTATTTTTTACATAATTATCATAATGTTATGTGGCCCGTCGAAAATAGGTGCTCTATTATACACCCCCCTTGGGCTCCTTATTAGCCATATGGATCAACTCTTTTGGTAGTTAGCCGTAAGAAGAGACCAAACTTTGATACCACTTGTTGGTCTATATGGCTAATTAGTTTATAAGCTAGAGGGGGGTGAATAGCTTTTTGAAAAGTTTTTCCGGAGTTTTAATAAAACGTAAGTTTAACAAAATCGACTATTGGAATTGTGCGCGAACAATAATGAACAAAAGAGCTAATATATGTGCTATAAGATTTAATCATAGAATTGAGAGATTCACGATATAAATCTTATTATACAATCAAACTTTAATAAACCTTGAACAATGTACAAAACTATTGGACAATTTCAAATCAAACCTATATGAACAAAAACTATGCTATCAAATGAAAATACAATACACGTGAAATTATAGAATTGAATAGATGTTGCAATCAATTGATCTAAGCAAATGATTTAAAACCTAATTCAATGAATTAGATAATCTTTCAATGAAAAACAACTTATATCAACACTAGCAATTATCCTAACAATTATTCAATTAATCACATGCAATAGCAAAAAGTAAATAGGATAGGGAAGAGAGATAACACCGATATTTTTATAGTAGTTAGCTCTTTCTCGTCCTCGCTAGAGCTACGTCTACTCTTCTTGTTGAAGTACGTCTTCACCAAGGTCATCCATTAAGTAACAAATGTTGATTACAATGTGTTTACAAGAGTTCCTTGAAATTAAACCTAATTCTTCAACCCCTATGCAAACACTCCCTTAAACTCCAAGTAACCCTTGAATTTTGTGCTCCTTGAATCTTCGAATCCTTGATTACTCGTGCACCCCTTCGAACTCTTCACTCAAGCCTTCGATGTTACATCCGGTAAACGAATCCCCTTCGACTTCAAGAACTGCTAGAAAGACCCCCAAGACCTTTGGAGGTGGAATGAGATTATTCACTTCACTTTGAAGCCTTGATTAAGCTCAATCAATCTTCTTGAGAGAACCAACTTACAATCCCTACTAGCACCCTAGCAAATCAATGTGACTCAATGTACAAAGTGATTCTAAGAAAAAGTGTTTAATCTTGAAGAATTTATGAACAATGTTTTTTGAGACCTGGAGAGAATAGTTGCAAATGATTCAATGAATTAGGAGTTATGAGGAGGAGATTATTTATAGAGGAGGGTGTTAAGACTAAATTTTTGCACAAAAGCAACTGAGTGAATCGATTCAATTAATGAGTGAATCGGTTCAAACCATATAAGACAAAACAAGAAAAGAGGAAAATGTGATGAAGAATGATACGTGTCTAGCAAGATTTGAATCGACTCAACATACCCATAATGAGAATTGATGCGATTCATTTCCAACTTGAATCGATTCAAAGTAAGTCAGAGAGTTTGATGAATCACATCAAACAAATATGATACGATTCACATTTGAATCGATTCAATATATTTGTGATACGATTCACATGAAGTCAGAGAGTAACATGCAACTACTTACGAACCTATGAATCGATTCAAACAGAATTTGATACGATTCACACAAAGTCAGAGAGCAATAAGCAACTATTCAACTCAATTTTTGAGACACATGATGCATGATTACTTTGTTCGTGAATGCTTGACTAGCTAGGTTATTATTATACATTCTAAGAGCATATAGACAAATCAACACGAAAAAGGAAAAAATACATTATGACAAGGAACATCATCAAAACTATAGCTAGAGGCTTCAGAACATAATCTCAATTATATTAATCTAACTGATTTGTCCATGAAAGCTTTATTTAATCAATCATTTTAAAAGATAAATTCAGAACAAAGAAATTATACCTCCAATGTACGGGGCAATTATAATTTTGCCGTTATATATAATGATATTCAGATCAAAAAGCATCTTCACTACCATCACAACACATGCATGATGCATCAATACACGAACTATGACTATGAGACTATTTTCTTGCCATCAAATCGGTGATTCATCTTCTTTTGTACCTCCAATTGTTGGTTCACGTCATACTGAAACCCCTATCATGGATTCTTTTGTACTTCAAACTGTTAGTTCACCTCTTACTGAAACCCCTATCTTGGATTCTCCAGTATCTCAAATTGTCGTTTCACCTCATATTGAAACTCTTATCATGGATTCTTTTGTACCTCCAACTGTTAGTTCATCTTTTTCTGTACCTCAAATCATTGGTGATGGTTTAGTTTAACTCATATTGTATTAAGTGAAGATGGAGAAATAATTCATTTTGGTGGTACCGTCCTTGGGGGTGATACTGTGTTGTATGCAGATGATACTGACTTTGATCGTCTTCTCGTGTCTTTCTCTGATATGTCTGTCTCCAATCAGGTTCCGCCTCTCATATTAATCCCATATTATAATCAAATATAGGGTCTTAGATTGTATTGTTGAAAAGTTTTGTTTACTTAAATTGTATTGTCTCCAATCTGGTTCTGCTATATTTTAAAAATAATTATAAGTTTTCAATATTTTATGATATCGACTTTCTCATATATATATATATATAATTTGTTTTGAAGATATAAGCATTTAAAGTATGTAACGGGAGCGATGCCAACATTTAATGATGTTTTGCATATAAAATAAAATTTTATTTAATAGAAATGCTATATTAATTTTGATATTTTGAAAAATAGTTATGAGTTTTCAAAATTTTATCATATCGACTATTACATATCAGTACATAAAATTTTTCTTATGCATATATTAGCATATAAAATCATCAACAAGTGTGGTACAAATATTTAAATGTTTTAAAAATAAAATAAAAAATTATTTAATAGACACACTATATTGATATCTTGAAAATAGTCATGAATTTCCAATATTTTATCATATTGACTTTCTCGTATATGTATATAAAATTTGTTTATGCAGATATAAGCATTTAAAATATGCAACAGGGGCGTGCACACATTGAACGGTGTTTTGCATATTAAGTAAAAAGTTAGTTGACAGAAACACTACATTAATTTTGATTGTGAAAATAGTCACGGATATTTAAAATTGGGTAAATACCTCTTTTCGTCCCTGTAATATTAGCGAATTCCAGTTTTAGTCCCTGTAAAAAAAAGATTTAGATTATGTCCCTGTAATTTCAGATTCTTCCACTTTTGGTCCCTCATTCCACCACGTCAGTAGAATCTGCATAAATTACGTCCCTGTAATTTCATATTCCTCCCACTTTTGGTCTATGTAATTTCATATTCCTCCACTTTCCGTCTCTCATTTTATGTGCCATGTATGCAGATTCTACTGACGTGGTGGAATGATGACCAAAAGTGGAAGAATCTGAAATTACAAGGACATAATCTAAATCTTTTTTTTACAGGGACTAAAACTGGAATTCACTAATATTACAGGGTCGAAAAGAGGTATTTACCCTTTAAAATTTTATCGTATCAACTTTATCATATATGTACATAATTTTTTTTCCTCATACATAAGCAAATAAAATATACAACTGATGCAATTCATGTATTTAACAATTTTTTTGTAAATATTAAAAAAAAAATTAATAGAAACATTATATTAATACTCATAATTTTCAATTTATATATATAAACATTTGAACTATTAACAATATAATTATTTTTTATATAACTATCAAAATGCTACGTGAAACACTAATAATTTTTTGGAATGAATTGCAAACAATATTAGTTATCATAAATTATGAAAAATTTCTCTAGAATCTATTTAAAATTACCTCGAAACACTAATAATTTTTGGGAATGAAATTGCAGACAATATTAATTATCATAAATTACGAAAAAAAGTTCTAAGGTCTATTCAATCAATCATTTTAAAAGATAAAATCAAAACAAAGAAAATGTCTCTCTAACGCACGAGAGAATTATATGTTTGCAGTAATATATAACTAGTGTCCAGTCCACTTTTTGTGTTATGCTAAAGTATTTCTATATTTTACTATGTTTCTGTGTATAAACTATTGATAAATAGCATGCATACAAAAATATAATTTATGTTTCTCTCTTGCCTGTCTATCTGTTTTCTTTTACCGTGCTAACGTTTGCATATATTTGAAGATTAAATGGACATGCAATATAATTGAGATTTGTGTACCATGTTTCTAACCCATTCCACGTGTCAAAGCAAATTACAAACTAGATGACCATACTCTCAAATGTGAGTGTTTGCAAGTTATTTGTGACTTGGCAGAGATAACATCTCAAGAAATTTTGGACTTAGGAGCACAAAAGATAAAAAGAAATATTGCTTCAATTTTAGTAGACCTATAAAAAATTAAAGCTTAGGGCACCACACAAATTAATATGCATGTAATAATTTTACTTTAAGGAAAACAAAATAATGCAATGCTCTACATGAAAATTAAAGGAGAAAGCCAAAAAGGTAATTTTCATGTACATGTTTCATAATACATTTTGATCTAGTGATTATTTAACCTTATATATAATCTGAAAGCAAAGACATATTGGCTACTCCGTTAGCCCATCGATGTGCGTAATGCAACCCGGGCTTCTCTCCCTTCTTCATGCAACACGGGCCTCTCTCCCTCCTTCTTTGTTGATGACCTTTTTTTTTTCCATTGTTACTTGTCCTCAAGACAGAACAACACATAAAAAACTTTTAACGTGTTGTACAATTTTTTATTTTGTACGATATTTGGTAGGTAAAATGAGTATTTGTGTCATACACTCATTGCTAATTAAAACAGTAAAATAGCAAGTGATGTTTGAGAAAAACAATATGAGATCTAAATAATGAAACCAATAATTAGATTTCATATATTTTTAAATGAATTGATAAGAATGCAAGTTGAAGAAACAATTTTAACAAGTAACTTAACTTACATATTGTTTAAATCGCACTATATAGTTCTTTAAATTTTTTATTTACATTAACTTAACTTATCTATTAGTTTATATCACACTATATAGTTCTTTAAACAAATATTTTATATAGAAGAAAAAAATTAATAGCAAGCATATAAATGGTTCCCTATTTTCATTTATATTATCTCTCAAGATGGACCAATCTATCTAACATTAACCCCAATTAGCATGATGAAATGAACCCTACACATTTGACTCTACAGCTATACGTAATTCGATATCCCTAAATCAATTTTTGCATGCAACAAAAAAGAGATGAAAAATGTTACTACCCTTATTCATCTATTTTTGTAAATAAGAAGAGCATGATGAAAACAACATTAATACAATCAAGGAGTAATGAATACAAACAATTTTAGTTTTTAAACATTGTTCAATCCTTGCAATATGCACCTTGAGTCACATCTTTAATTTTTAACAATCCATCATTAAGAAAGCGAACATAACAAAAGAATCAACATCAATAAAGAATAAAGGAAAACCCTTCTCAGAAAGCAACATCTACAAAAGTAAAACCGATCAAAACACAACTTAGGCACACTCCGCCGCACCAACGACATACTAGATGATCGTGCGGGTAGGACACCCTTCTCCTTTTTTCATTCTCTCTGCACCATTACTTACTCTCCCTCTCTCTCTTTTTCTCACAATCACAGGCTACAAACGACCCACCTCTCTCTCACTCACTTTCTCTCTCTATATATGTATTGCTTGGTAACTGTAACTGTTCCTCAAGAAGCATATTTTTGCAACTCCAGTGCCTTAATTTCATCATAAATTACTCACTAATAAGTGAAGAATGATATATCTTGTTAACATAGAAAACATATAAAGAAATGAAAACAATAGGAAAAATGATCTGACACTAGTTTCGATCCCATTTCATTATACTTGGTGCATTATATTTTTTCCTTTTGTTCAACAAGTTTTAACACAAATAGATAGAATATTCATGAAACCCTCTATAGCACTGCCATTAGTAATCAAAGGCATATCAATATCTAATATTGAGGCACGTGATTACATTCAATTTTTTCATGTTTTAATTATTATCGATGTCGACGTGTCAGTGTCGGTGCTTCATAAGATCAAACCAAATGCTTATTCAAGTAAGAAAAAATACATACGGTGCGAAGGCAAAGTAAACAAAACATTGTGTCAACCTTATCATCTTAATGTTTAAGGCATTCATATTATAATATCTTTTAGCAAAGTCTAAATTATAATTGGACTTCCATTATTATATGTCAGTGTAGAAAAAAGGGAGGGTTACATGCGGGGGGGCTTGAACAATTTTGAGTGATTGACATTCTCATATGTGAAACTGTAAAGAAACAAAAATCATATTCAAATTAAGACTCATAGTTCGGAAACAAATAAATAAACTTTAAAAAAGTATTTGAAATGAGGAAAGATAAAGGAAGTGATTTACCAGTTAGAGACCAAGGAAAAACTTGGTGATTAATGCTCCAATGATGGCTAATCCAATGAAAAAGAGCTAGTTTTCCCCCCTTCATCAATTAGGCAAAAGATCAAAGTTTCTCCTCTTCTTATGCTGTTACAATTTCTCTTTCGATTCCAAGATCTATTATGGCCTTCGTTTATGCGTTTAAATTTCCAAATTACATCCTTTGAACTTCAATTGATATCACACTCTCATAAACAAAATTATAAAACCGCCAAATTATTTGAAAAATAAAATAAAATAGGAAACGAAGAAAAAATAATGGTAAACGAATAGTGTGTGATCACAATAGAAGAATACATGAATGAATATTTAAAATCGTAGAAGCATATCACATAAAGAAAGAGGGTGAATAATAACCTACTAACATTTCATGGTCATCCCCTTATTCTTTCCATTCCTACTAACATTTCATGGTCATCCCCTTATTCTTTCCATTCAAATCTTTCTATGTTGCGGTTAATTAGGTTTGAGGAGTGAACGACACAATTGTAGCAAAAGTGGCACTTAACACCATCTGCACGAACCCGTCCAACCCCGTCCACATTCGTATGTTTGTTTTTGCCTTGGAATGCCACAATTGACCAAACTTCTTCCTCATTTGTTTTGTGTCTCACAGTTCTTCCCATTCTCCATTATTTGTTTTTTTTTTGAATAACTATGCCTGGGGTAGTTAGCAGGAATGCATGATGACCCGAGAATTTGAAAAGGAACACAAATAACCGTGTTGTATATATTTTGTGAGTAATAGCTTAAGGGTAATTTTGGAATAAAAATTAGGCTACACCAAACCTAAAGTTTTCCCTTTATTAGTAGTTATAGACGATATTGAGATGAAAAGACATCTTCACTACCATCACAACACATACATGACGCATCAACATATATATATCATCATCATCCATTCATAGCCCCAATATTAAATCATGTACCTGTAAAACATCAATTGAAAACGTGAAAAAATTGAGTGTTAATATTATTATTTCTAAAATATTTTTATGCATATAATTTATCAATAGATATTTTCAGAAATATCTTTATGATGTGATTGAATGGATGTTTATTAACAGATATTTTTAGGAATATTTCATGTCAAGTAATTCAATGGTTAAAATTTCACGATTAAGTTAAATATGTGGGTAATTCGCAGTTTGAATCTCAATTCCAACGTATATAAGTCAATGTTCCTATGTGTAAATTTTGTAGAGGTGTAAAAATGTTTTATATCAATATTAATATTACTATAGTGGTATAGCAAATAAAAATCCAAGTTAGTATAACGAAAATAAAACAATAGTATGGGATTGGGCCTAAAGCTATGAGATCCGGATCCAATAGATATTGGGTTTGGGTCAAAATTTCACAACAAAAACCCCTCATAGCATCACATTTCAGAAACCCTAATTCAGTTGTGCTTTGTGAGTAGAGAGGGAGAGAGAGAAGCTCGAGCAAGCAAAGCAGCGGCACAACCATGGCTACCGCAAGGACTGTTCAAGATGTTTCTCCACACGAGTTTGTCAAAGCTTACTCTGCTCATCTCAAAAGATCTGGCAAGGTTAATCAATCTACCCTAAATTTTCTTTTAATTTTAAATTTTCATTTTTTTCATTTTGATTTTCTATTTGAACTGTGTTTGAATCGATTTGCTTTGATTTACAAACTGGGTTCATGTTATTTTATTTATTTGTAATTGTCACGTTTTATTGTTTAGATTTGTGTTTTTTTTTGTTTTTTTATGTTATGTTTCATGTTGGGTTTGGTTAAAGTTTATAACTTGATCTAGTTTGTTGTTTTGTTGTGTCTTGTTGAATGTAGTTATTTATCTTGTCCCTAACAAAATAAAACATGTATTTTGTTGATTAAATGAATTAATCGAAATAAAATGGTTTTCGGATTGGAATCGATTGTAATTTTTATAAGTGATTCGTAGGTCAGAAAACTATTGATATGATAGATATGTGATTATTATCTTATAGTGAAAACTTTCAAGTTGACTATGATTGTTTTTGTTAATTAAACTAGGACTCATTTTCTGAATTATATGGTATTGATAACATAGATTTATGGGTAATGTTTACTGCACTGGTGTGATCTAGTTTATTATGATACTAATGAAATGGCTGTGTAAGGGTACAGTCTATATGAAGCTCAAAATTAGTTGGATTATTATTCCAATGCTAATATATGTTTTGTTTTTCTTATTTTGTTCTGAACAGATGGAGCTTCCAGAATGGACCGATATTGTTAAGACTGCAAGGTTTAAGGAGTTGGCTCCTTATGACCCTGACTGGTACTATGTCAGAGCTGGTGAGTTTCTTGTGTTTTATTTTGTGCATTTCCTGGTCACGTGTTTTAATTTACGAATTAAACTTCCGAGCGAATATTTTTGATCAATTTGTTGATGAAAATTCCAATGTGTTATTCTGTGCCGCAGCTTCCATTGCAAGGAAGATCTACTTGAGGGGAGGACTCGGTGTTGGTGCATTCCAGAGGATTTATGGTGGAAGCCAGAGGAATGGCAGTCGTCCACCTCATTTCTGCAAGAGCAGTGGTTCCATTGCTCGCCACATTCTTCAACAGTTGCAGAACATGAACCTTATTGAGATGGACACCAAGGGGTAAGAACTCTATCCTTGTTGCTACAGTTTACAATACGGTTGTTACAATTAAGAGAATAGTAACAATAGATTAGTCTAGGCCGCAACTGAATTTGTTTAGCAGTTGTTCTTGCTATTCTGCATCTGTGTGTTTTATTTATATTGTGATTAGCATTTGCTTAGAAGTAGTATATGCTATTCTACATCAAGCCCTCTGTATCATGTTTTTAACATTGATTTTTCTGTATCACAGTGGCAGGAAGATCACTTCCAGTGGCAGGAGGGATTTGGACCAAGTTGCTGGACGTATTGTTATTGCTCCTTGATCTGTAAACTGCTTCTAGGTTGAGTTTTGTGTTTTGAGATATGTGATGACAAAGATAATGTTCAATTTTGATTTTAGTTATTGAGTGTCTTATGTATTAAGACTTGTTCAATGCTATGTTGCTCTTTAGTCTTTTAGTTTGTCTTGTCACATTTTATTCACTGGATTTTTTGGAATTTCTCCCATAAAATTCTTGTTTGTTAAGTTTGCTTTACAAAATTATACCTATCGATCGACTTGTATTGTTATAACTACCCTGCTTGTTCCCCATTACAATTAGCATTTGCGTATTATAAAGGATGGCCTAAATGGCATATGCTTAATTTCCTTCACTTTATGCCTCTACTTGCAATTTTCCTTGTTGGTGGTAGCATCTTAGCTTCTATCCTATCATTTTGCAATGGGTAAATGTGATTTTAAAAATCTTTTTGGAACATGTCGAATACTGATTTCAACAGAAGTAATTATATATAATTTATAAATAAACACAAAGTTCAAGATACAATCATACACTGCCTATTTGTAAACATGTGCTGGGTTTTAGTCAGAAATGTTGAATATGAGGAAAATGCCTATAATCAAAACTCTGCCCCCCATAAAAATTGGCACTTTGAGGATTGGAATCTATCTATGTTCCTGGCCAACACTCCCATGGCCGTTGAAAGGGGCATTTCATTGTCTTGCTCGAACTAGCTTTCATGCAGTAATCTGTTGTAATGTTTGCTATATATCAGAAACAATTTTCTTGAACATTATGGTATTTTTATAAATCGGGTACCACAGCCGTGAGATTCAGTAGGATATGTTAGATTGCAGAACTTATACTTGAGAGTCTTGAGATTTATTTTCAAGGTTCAAACTTGATGATACTTGTGAAAATGTTTAAAGAGATATATAGATAATCTGGTTCAAGTGGCAATGGCAAATATGTTAACATAAAATCACCAAGGTGAAAAGTTACAAGCAATGACAAGATTCTGCAGATATCAAACACCAACAACGAAAATACATATAGCAAGAAAAGACATCTAATTCACTCCCTAGCACAACATACACTTTTCAAACAGCAACTCACTCACTAAACAGAACACAAAACTGAAGCTACAAGCTACAATTGGGTGCCACACTTTTGAAAAGGAAACCATTAGATGATAAGAAGCTCAGCAATATAGCTGCAGTTATGAAGAGCCAGTCTGCCTCTTCAGAAGACCACACCTGAAACTACACACCACTGTCCGAGCTTGCCGCCTGAACAACTTAACTCCAAAGAAACATCCCTGACACTTGAAAAATAAACCTCTGCAAACACTGGAAGTCTGGAACAAAGATAATTAAGAAGTGATTAATGTAACAGATAAAGAAAAAGGGATTAATGTGTCCTGTTAAGTAGCTCCTCCCACAAAAATGCCAAAACCGAATTGGACTTTCCCATATGGATGACAAAGATACCATCACCTCAGACCAAGACAGACCCTAGGACAAGAAAATCTTTGAGATCTGTATTTTGAGACGTGATGATAACATAGATTATGTTCAATTTTGATTTTTGTTATTGAGTGTCTTATGTATTGGACTTGTTCTCAGTGCTATGTTGCTTTTGATTAAATGGCCTAAATGTTTTTTATGACATGCTTAATTTCTATTGTAACTGACGAGTTTTTCATTTTAATCACTTCATTCCTTTAGATGCAACTATTTGCTTGTTGGGAGTAGCATTTGAGGTCCCCAAGCTTTTATTTTGAGTATTCATTTAAATTCTGTGAATACATAGCTAGTGGAACTAAAATTGTGGACAGATACTTGGCTTATAGTCCATTAAATCAACCAAAATGAATGAAAATAATTGTCTTTTATTTTGTAGTTAGTTTATTCTCTTTCTTTTAGTTTAGAAGCCTAAGTTTTTTTTTACAGTTTTCATTGTTGTAGCATTTAGAGCCTAATTGAGAGTTGCAAGAAAGCATCTACATATTGGGGTTGATTTGCAAAGTGTCTCAAAGGCATTCTAGAGATGATAATAGATAATAACTTAAGAGCAACTTCAACCGACGAGATTTCATGTGAGTCAACCAGATCATCAATTTTATGGTTTTCATCAAAATTTGTCATTTGAGAGATCTTTAACAATGAAAATAAAATAAAATAAAATACTATATGTGTGTGTAAATGAGATAAATTTGTGGGATCTAATATGAGTTACTTAAGATTGCACCAATGAAGTAAAATATGAGTGCGTCATTTTAAAATGACGTGGCTCAATGAGACTCACAAAATAATCTTTAAAAAAGATCACTATTGAAGTTACTGTAAAATCTAAAAGAAACCCAATCAAACAACAATTAAAATAGAACCTATTGTTCGTAAATTCTTCAGCTAAATTCGGACACTTGAATGAGATGTTAAGAGATATCTTTCAACTTAATTAAAGTATGCCCTTGAATCCAAAAAAACTTGAATGAGATGTTAAGAGATAATAGTGATAAATCTCTAAGAGCTTTATCATAAAAAATGAAAAACTTGTATTGTAAAATGACATATCTTCTTGGACATCCTTCCAAATTTCCAATCCACTCTATCCGAAACATGAAATGATTCTTTCTATTACTTCACAGCATTACAACAATTTTAATAAACCAGTCAACCATATGTCATATGAGCTGCTGAAATTGGCAAAAAAAATCTCAAAGAAAATCATTTGGGACAAAAAAACTTTCAGCTCAGCGCATTCCTCCAATTCGATATCAAAAAGAAAAATTTGTACAATTAAGATTTTAGAAGTTTTCTTTTGTCATATTATCATTGCAGTCTCTAGATATTAAATATCTAATAACATTATCATTAGTTGAACATCATAGCACCAGTGGTCTAGTGGTAGAATAGTACCCTGCCACGGTACAGACCCGGGTTCGATTCCCGGCTGGTGCATTTTCTGAAGGAGCTATGATGAAAATGTATGTGGTGTTGGGTAACATCACCAATCCTGAAACACTGGATGAAAAATAATACTTCTGAGCTCCTTTTTATTTTTTATATGTATATTTTATGCGGCGATGTTTTGTTTTGGATATATTCGGTCTGGGAATTGTGTTGTTGCATTCTCAAGGAGAGATATTTGAGGTTAAATTTAGCCATCGATGTTATGTCATACACGGAGCATTGCCAACAGAAACTTTGACGCAGCCGGCTTGCATGTGGTGATAATGTGCAGAGTGTAGACAGTCAATGTGAATGGAAGGCTTGAAATCAGGCATATGTGTAGCTGCTCTGCTGCAGTGTGTGAATCGGTATAGAGGTAAATTTGTCTCAAGGTTGGAGCAGTAACATAACATCTATAGCAAGACAAAAACATGGTTGATCAATTGTATTGGCCTTGGATGGTTTGGTGACCCAATTTAGAATGTAGGTGTGACTCGTAGAACATGTGTTGCTACTACATTAGATATATGTTGTAATGAATCTATATGTGGTGTATTTCTTTCTTAATTAGCATGACTTGTTACTTTTTTTTTTCCTTTTACTATGTTTGGAGAAAGTATTGGTCTGGTTTTAATAGTTCCTGGTTGTGCTGTCTTCTTTGCTTTGCTGAGAAACTTACAAAGCTAGGAAAAAAAGAAACTTAAGGAGAATGGTATTTGAAGTGTGTTCTTGGATAAGTGTTGTACAGAAGCTACTGCTTAGTACAATGAGAAAACCAAGAGTTGTTATTTTAACAAGGGTCCATAAAAGTAATTATTACCATGAAAGAAAACTGTTTAAAAGGTAATTATTACCATGAAAGGAAACTGCTTTTGACTTTATTATAAATTAATTACACAATTTCAATGCATTATCTACTATATAATTTCCTTTTTCATATCATTAACCAGTGCTCTGGGGGCACCGGTTAGCATTTCCCTTTTAACAAACTCATGATTTGTTATGATATACCTTCAATATTTACCTTTGGTTTGTTAATTAACAATTAATATTATTCATTTTACACTATAAAGTAAGTTGTTCACTTTAGAGGAGCGAGATGCAAATTTGATGTATTTTCAAGGTTCAAACTCGATTCATTTGGAGATGTTGAAAGCGATTTGTGTCATCTTATTTAAATGCTTTGGAGAATTCAATTAACAATTCCGCGAATACATAGCCATTACAACTGAAATAAGCGATGTCATTGAAATTAGTGTATACTAACTTTCAAAATTGCGATTTTTTTTTGTGGAAAAAAGTTTCGGTGAGTTGAACTCCAGGGTCACGACATGTCTCCAAACTCAAAGAGTACTTAGAGACAGGGGCGGACCTGGACTTTGAATACCAGTGGGGCACAATTTTTTTATCAAATGATTAAATAATAGTAAATATAATAAGGTATACTAAATCCTTAAAAAATAAATAAGTTATACTAAAAATAGTTGTAGCAACCAAACTTACTAACAAAAAGTTTCTGGACTCTAGGCATAACTGGAAAAAATTTCTTCATCCTCGTTCAGTTATACAACAAAAAAAATAAAATTAGAATACTCCATTAAGTATGTCAAAACATGAACAACAAATTAATCATAACCTTGCCTAATATGCAACAAATTCGCAACATGTTTGACAATTTAATCTGTGTAAAATTAATCATAACTCGAACATAAAAATGATAACCCCACAACCACTTCTTGATGAAGCATAGCAATTAACTGTGTGTTATAAAATTGGTTGGAAATTAATAGTGTGTGTTTTGCAATTGGTTCACAATTGACATTTGATGAAGCATAACAATTAACATAAACCTAAAAAATCACATGAACTATTGATAATTATACTTCTTAAATCTCAATAAAGACATGAATAATTTTCTACTAAAGAGCAAAGAACGAAAGAACAATAGAAAGGAAGAGGAAAGCAAGTGTGTTGTTATTGCTCTATTACTACATATTTTTTTTTTTTAAAATGGGCCTGGGCTGGTGTGGCACTTGCCACAGCAGGCCCAGGCCAGGTCCGCCCATGCTTAGAGAGGAACTTACAGATCTTCCACAAAAAATGTCTTCATATCGACAACGAGAGTTGAACCCACAATCTTGCGAGTGAGTCAACTTCTTACTAACTGAGTCATGACAAATAAGAATAATTTATTACTTAGTTGGATTGTCCCACTACAAACGATTTATATGTGTGGAAAGTGTAAGTGTAAATGAGGTAAATTTGTGGGACCTAATATGAGTTTTTTAGGATTGCACCATTATAATAAAAAACAAGTGAGTTATTTCAAAAAGATGTGATGTAATGTCCTCGTGAGTTTAACTTAGTTGGTATGGACAATGCATAAAATATGCAAGGTTCGAGGTTCAAACCCCGACCACCACTAAAAAAAAGATGTGACGTAATGAGACCTACAGGTAATCTTTGAAGGTTTTCACTATTGAAATTGCTCTAAAGACTACTAGAACCTATCACCGTAAATTCTTCACTTAAAATATTCTAACTTAATTCTCTGTCATAAACCTGAGCACTTGAATGAGATGTTAAGACATTTCTTTTAACTTAACCAAAGTCACGTGCTTGAATCCAACTTTAAGAATGCAGTAGTGTTAAGTTTTTTGAGAGTTTTGTTGAAAAAAAAACACTCTTTGCCCGTCTCCACACCTGTCTTGTAAAACGACTTGTCTTCTTGAAGATCATTCCAAATTTCCAATCTACTATATTTGGAACAACAAATGATTCCTTCTATTAATTCATAGCATTACAACAATTTTAAAAAACCAGTCAACCATATGAGTAGTTGAAATTGGCAAAAAAACTCAAAATCATTTGGGACAAAAAACTTTCAACTCAGCAGCACATTCCTCCAATTCGGATATCAAGAAATTTGGACAATTAAGATTTTAGAAGTTTCCTTTGTCAGTAGTCTCTAGATGTTAAATATGTTATAACATTATCATCAAATGAACATCAAAGCACCAGTGGTCTAGTGGTAGAATAGTACCCTGCCACGGTACAGACCCGGGTTCGATTCCCGGCTGGTGCAATTTTGGAGCTGTGATGAAAATATTTGTGATGATGTGAGGTAACATCACCTGTCCTGAAAAACATTGGATGAAAAATAATACCTCTGAGCTCTTTTTTTTTTCCTTCTTAATTTTGGTCATTTAGTATGTTTTTGGGTATTTGAGGTTATTTTAACCATGGATGTTATGTCATATATGGAGCGTTGCCACTAGAAACTTGTAGGCAGTAGGCTGATTTGTTCAAATGATCAAAGTAACAAATACGACGTTCTAGTTGCTGACGTAGCAGGAGGATGGAACTGAACCTCAACATTTGAAGGGTGATTTTCAATAGCCTTTCGAGGTACAATGGTGACAAAATTCTTCCTGTACCGGTGTCGCAGGTTAAGCAAATTGCAAGAAGAGCTGGTCGAAGAGGATGCCTTCATCACGTTGGACTTGCCACTACCTTGCATTTAGATGATTTGAATCACTTGACAGAGTGTTTGAAACAACCTTTGATCATGTTAAGCAGGTTGGCCTTTTTCCTTTTTATGAGCAGATCGAATTGTTCCCAGACAACTGCCTAATATTACATCCAACTAACCAGCATTTAAAAAAATTCGGTGAAAATTCCATGGTTATCAAATCACTTTGATGAGGAAAAATTTTGATATGCAAAGAAAGCCGAGGCATCACTTTTATGTAAGGGTGGGCATGGTTCGGTTAACCATATTAACCGAAGTGTTGAAATGGTTCGAAATAACCGATCCGAATTGTTTAAGGTTTGGAACTAACCGAACTGAATCAAAGTTATGGTTCAGTTAACTGTTTACTTGCCTATTAACCGAACCGAACTAACCAAAATTTTGAACTCAGTCAACTTAAATTATACTGCATATTCTAATGATAGGTAACCTAAATTTTCAGAAAATAATGGTTGCTATGTTGCATTAATAAGTTCCAAATATGAGCCAGAAGAGTTCCAACTAAATGCAAGAAATCAATAAGTTTAAAAGCCTCCTTGTTATTTCCAATAATCTAAAGTAAAATTCTGAACTATGTAAACCCATCATTGTGTGTTTAGTCTTCCTAAGCCAACGACGAACTCCCAAACGAGAAATGAAAAAACACGAGTTTACTTAGGGCCCGTTTGGATTAGCTTATTTTAGAGCTTATATAAAACAGCTTATGCAAATAAATAAGTTTTTATGTACTATTTATAAGTTTTTAAGGTAGTTTATGAAAAGCCCGTTTATGAAGATATAACTTTCGTTAGTGAGAGTTTATAAATTAAAATAAAAGCTTATTTATTTACATAAGCTATTTTTCATAAGTTCAAAATAAGCTCAAACTAAACGGGGCCTTAGCAGAATTACGATTTCTAAGTTTCTAATATTTTCATGCTTCAATAGGGATTAATCTCACACTTAAAATCATTGGCCCATAATTTATTTTATTTAAATAATAATGAATGTAAGGTCAGAAAATTTAGTTTACTAGATGATGCAACATAGGACCCATCCATGCTAGGTAAGTTATTTTCAGAAATTTAGGTTCCTATGCTGTGGTCAGAAAATAATGGTTCAGTTCGGTTAATCGTTCGGTTCAGTTAATGAACTGTTTTTAAAATAACAGTTTGGTTCAATAACTAATGTAATGGTTCAGTTAATTTTAATTTGGTTCGGTTCGGTTCAGTTTTTGGATATTTTTGCCCACCCCTACTTTTATGTTCTCGGACAACCTTTATCTTCCATTATTTATAACATTAATAAATGATTGGTTCCAACAGCAAAAAATAAGAAATATGACATTTCTTATTACGAATAATTCCAAGTCTTTGGGACATACGTATTTTTGTAAAGCCTAAGTCTGGCCTGCGGCCTGTCATATGCCTACTTTTTAGGCCTGAGTCTGACCTTCTGAAAGTCTGATATGACCTGCTAGTCTGTTTAAAAGCCTATATCTTATGAACATCTTTAAATAAGCAATGTGATCTAATATTGTTTAAATGGACTGGCGAACTAATAGTTCAATTAGATTAAACTCTCTTTTGATAATCAACACGAAATTTTAGGAAATTCGACTATATATTGTATCATATTTCTATTCTAGTTTATAATAATACATTTATATATGCAAAAAATTAATGTATACTAATAAAGCTTAAATTATTGAAAAAGTTACAAATTTATATTTTAATTCAAAGTACAAAATATAATATAATATTCTTCATATTACTTAAATAGGCCGGCCTAATAGGCTTAAGAGGCTTTTTGAGATGCATGTGGCCTGGCCTTTTAAACTAAATAGGCTTAAAAAAAAGCCTAGGCCTTCTCTATTTAAGAAAAAAGTTTGGCCTAGCCTGACCTGTCGTAGGCTAGGCCGTAGGCCCATGTAGGCCGGCCTGACCTATTCCCATCGCTACTCCCCAGCCATATATGTACAAAAACAAATTAAAAATAACATAAATACGTGGACAATGTATTTGGGCATTTCCTAAAAACTATACACTTTTACGGTAACACAACCTAAGACATTGAACAATGGATCTAATCCTCACATTATACACAACACCAAAATGCAAGTAACATATCACAAATTAAACTTATGCATTCATAAAAATCCAAGCTTAGAATCATTCAACTTAGGCATTTATGTAACATACCACATTTTGTCATTCTTCAAACTTGCCAAAAAATGTAAAAATCCAAACATAGAATGATTATAACATATATACATTATAAAATTTAACATATTTGCAAAAAAAATTACACAAAAAAAGCAAGATTATCTCACTTAGGCATTTCATCAAACACCTTTAGTGCATTCTAAATTAGTAACACAATTAGTGTTATTGGAACATCTAAACAACTACATTGTACCTAAACCTACTCTAAACAACAGTGCCAACATAAACAATCCATTACAACATCAAATTCTATCATAATTTGCAATTTTTAAACCTAACCTAAACACTAACATTTTGCTAAAATTATGAAAACTAACACCCTAAACAACCTACACTGCATGTAAATAGGAAGAAATGAACTTACTTGTGATTTAATTGATGAAATTTGGATGATTTTCTAGCAAATGAGTTTTGGGTGATTTTGGATTAAAATTAGAAGTTGATTTGCATGTGTACTGTAACCAGAAACTGGAGTTTCTGTGTTCTTAAGATACAGATCGCAACGACAGTTAACAACTACTGAAGCCAGTGGCAGTTAACTGCTGTCGGTTTGACAAACGGTAGTTAAATACCGCTGGGGGTATTTTAGGACTTTTCATCTGTTATTAGGAAGATCTTGAATGAGAAATCAAAAGGCTATTTTAATATGCTTATTGTGATTTGCTTAAAAATAATTGATGCTATTTTGCATTAGAATGCGAGTATATTTATCATATTATTTAACATAAGTTTTTCTTAATCTCAGTGGCAAGAAAATCACTTTCAGTGGCCGGACGGATTGTGCTTGTACATTGATATGTAAACTGCTTCAAGGTTTTGAGTTATGTGTTGGAGATGTGGTGATAATACATTGTGTTCAATTCTGATTTTAGTAGAATGATCCGAAGGTCTTGGGAATATTAATCATCAGTTGATACTAAATTAGCTTTCTGGTCAATTGCTAGATGAAATCATTTCAATTCAGAATGACCTAGTGAGCAGAACATGTGTAGACTTATATTTTGAACTCTAAATTAGGAAAAGTTTTATGTTTTTTGGAATTCTCCAAATTCAAAGTGATCTGTGTCATCTTATTTAAGTGCTTTGGAGAATTCATTCAACAACTCTGTGAATACATAGCTATTACAACCGAAATAGACGTCTTTGAAATTAGTGTATACTAACTTTCAAAAATACAATTATTATTTTTTATAGAAAAAAAGTTTAGGTGAGTTGAGTTCCGGGATTCACCAGGGTCACGGCATGCCTCTGAACTGAAAGAGTATTTAGAGAGGTATTTAGAAATCTTCCACCAAAAACGGTCTTCACATTGACACAGAGAGTTGAACCCTCAATCTTATGAATGAGTCAACTTCTTACCAACTGACTCATGACAATTAAGAATCATTTATAACTTAGTTGGATTGTGTGACTACATACGAACTAAGGGGTAATTTTCCCATGAACAAATATTATATAAAGTTCTATACTTTTGTTGCCCAACCAAATTATAACACATGGATTAACTTTTGAGACACCTTGCAAATCAACCAAAATTAATGAAAAGAATTGCATTTTTTTTTTAGTTGTTTGTTCTCTTAACTTAGAACCCTAGTTTTTTTATTTTTTTTTATAGTTTTGATTGTTGTAGTATTTAGAGCCTAACCAAGAGTTGAACTCAAGAAACCATCTACATATAGGAGTTCACCATTGAAGTTGCTATAATGATTAATAGAACATATCGACCGGAAATTCTTCATCTAGAATATTCTAAATTAACTCTATGTCATGAACCCTAACACTTGAATAAATTGTTAAAAGATTTCTTTCAACTTAACCTAAGTCACATGCTTGAATCCAACTCTAGAAATACAGTAGTGCTAAATTTTTTGAGAGAAAATTTTGTCGGGAAAAAAAGACTCTTTGTCTGTCTCCACACTTGTCTTGTAAAACGACATGTCTTCTAGAAGATCCTTCTAAATTTCCAATCCACTCTATCTGGAATACCAAATAATTCCTTCTATTAATTCATAGTATTACAACAATTTTAAAAACCAATCAATCATATGAGTTGTTGAAATTGGAAAAAAAAACTCAAAATCATTTGGGAGAAAAAACTTTTAACTCAGCAGCACATTCCTCCAATTCGGATATCAAGAAATTTGGACAATTAAGATTTTAGAAGTTTCCTTTGTCATATTATCGTTGTAGTCTCTAGATGTTAAATATCTAATAACATTATCATTAAATGAACATCAAAGCACCAGTGGTCTAGTGGTAGAATAGTACCCTGCCACGGTACAGACCCGGGTTCGATTCCCGGCTGGTGCATTTCTGAGGGAGCTATGATGATAATATTTGTGGTGTTCGGTAACATCATTTCTCCTGAAACACTGGATGAAAATCATACCCCTGAGCTCCTTCTTTTTGCAATTTTCAAGTAGTGTATTTTTTTGTTGGCTATGGAAGAAGTTCTTGATGGGTTTAATGCCAAATGTGTTTATTGAAGTCTGTTGTTAACTGGTCAAAAGAAGAAGCACGTTCTGTTTTCGAGTCATGTTACGTGTACAGTGGAAATGGCTTCGTTGCAGGAATCGTATGTATATAGGGTATGCCTGGACTAGAGTGCATATTGTTCGAAAGATATGTCAAGACACAGAAGATGAGTTGTGCGAGCAACTATATGAGAGGTTCAAACCATTGGTGGTTGAAGCCAAGACCCTGCTTGGAAAGGTATGTCATGATACAGGAGATGAGTTGTGCGAGCAAACATTATGAGAGCTTTGACACCAGAAATTATGCTTAACCTGGGAGAAATTTGGCCTCTGATTACACATTTAATTTGTTGCTTCCACCATAAAAAATTTATCATCTAGTTTGATGGAGATATTGTGAAAAAATATAACTTGTGAAGAGTTTGAAGGGATTTTTCCGGGATGTCATGGTGCCGGGACCTGAAAACAGTCTGAATCATAAAATAGAGTTTGAAGGGTTTGAAGGGATTTCTTGCTACTTGTGTTACAAGTTAAAGACATGAAAACAATCTGAATCATAAAATTGCAGAACTGTAAAATGTTGAATTTGTCATGTAAGGAAAAGAAAACAAAAAATGAAGAGAATAGAAAGCCATGGAATGGACAATGTAATGTTATGTAATAAAAACCTAAAAACTTTAATAAAATGTTTAGTCTATGTGAACGAAATGGTGACACTTTAAGCATGATGTCAAACAGTGTCTTGTGACTTTTAAGAAGACGATGTCCTATATGATATGAACGAAATGACGTAACATTAATTAGGATATAGTGGTGAGTACTGATGTTAGATTTATATACAGGTAAGGCTCAACACAGGCTCAGATGGTGACTCGGAACCAATCTCGAAAAATCCTCTTGTCCACCAAAATCCGGAATCACAAATAATTTGTGAGAAGGGACCAGTGAAAGAAACAGAAAGACAAGTATACTATGTATAGATAAAGTTGGTATTGTAATTCATGTCAATGATGCAGGAAAAGATCTGGGAACCCTTTATAGTTTTCTTCACACCTCATATTTTTCCTTTTTTCCAAGATGAAAGGGAAAGCTTTACTCAATATTAATGGCTCATTGTGGTCATATGGTAGGCTTCAAGCAATGGCACATGTTTTTTAAGCACACAGTATATACATACTGCTGCTAGGAGCCATAGGTTTTCCTTCCCCTTCTCTGGATGAGGAGCTCTTTCGCTTTCTTTGTTATCAACTTTTTTACTTTGGTAAGAAGTTTGTTTTCTTGTATCATCTTGATATTTGCAGAATAAAATGTACTTGATATTTTCTGTGTCTTCTTAGCTATCAAAATATAATTATGCGGTGACCAAAATTGATTTTGTATAAATTGGATTTGTAAAACGTTGAACGTTAAAATGATTTATGTTCAAATGTATTAATATACTAAGAAGGTGAACAATATATTTGATACTTAAAATTAACTACATTTTGAGGCACAAATTTCAAAACTCAACTTTTAAGGCTGAATTTATTCTAGATGCAAAAATAATCTACTAAAACACAATCAAATATGTGAAAATCAGTTTATGTGTCTATAATTACTATTTCTTATGCAAATATAATAAGATTAAGCAAATAATAAGATTAGTTCATGTCTATCATGCTACATCACTTAATGGTTGCTTCTTTGATTCTTGGTACAAATAATAAGACTAAGAAAATAATATATCAAAGACCAAAACTCTTGGTTACTCTCACAAGTCACGCTTATTGGTTGCTTCTTTGATTCTTGGTAATTATAAAAGATTAAGCTGTATAATAAGATTAAGAAAATAAATTATATATTAATTATATATTAAAAACGCTGCTATATAATTAAGTTATTAAGTTATAACTACCTTACACACCAACATGTTCTGCAGGCTCTATTAGACAAAATTGAAAATAGTTGTCTTTGTCCTCACACCATAGAAAAATAATTTCATGAACACAGCTATTCATTAGTCGAAGTCTATGGTACAGAAAAGCTTAAGCACCAAAACAAGGTACTTGAACTTGTTTGGATTTACAAAAGTACTTGCAAGAGTTAACCTGATTGATGAAAACATTGAAATGAAATGGCAGATGTTGTAGTGTCATTTGTTTTGGAGGTACTCTCTAACTTTGTAAAAGAAGAAGGAAGTTCACTGACAGGGATTGAGAGAGACTTCAAAGACATCAAAGATGAACTTGAGAGCATCCAAGTTGTACTCAAGGATGCAGACACAAAGGTTGCTGATGATGGAGTCAAAACTTGGGTGAAGCAGCTGAGGGAAGCATCTTTTCGCATAGAAGATGTGATTGATAAGTATGAGTATAGCAAGTATGTGGCACAAAGGGTCAACCATTCGGGATTCATAGCTTCACTCAAAGCGATTCCTGCCTTGATCAAAACCAAGAGTACACAATACCAGATTGTTTCAGAGATTAAAGACATCAAGTTATCACTTGCTGGAATCAGAGAAAGAAGTACAAGGTTTGAGTTTCAGTCTGGAAGTGGATCAGAAAGCTACAGAGGGACTAAAGCTCCTAGAATTGGTGACCCTTGAATGGCTCCTTATTTCATTGAGGAGACTCAAGTTGTTGGGTTTGAGTCCCCAACAAATGATGGTTCGTCTTTTGGTGGGTGGAGAGAATGAACGCACGTTGGTTTCTGTGGTAGGCATGGGAGGACTCGGAAAAACAACTCTTGCTAAGCATGTTTTTGATAACCAGTTGGTGAAAAGGCACTTTGATTGCCGCTCTTTCATAACAGTTTCTCAATCCTACACTATGACGGAGTTGTTGATAGATGTGATAAAATCATCTTGCATGAACAACAATGAGACTATTCCAAAGGGTCTGTGGAAGATGGATGACAAAACATTGATTACTCAAGTAAGACAATACCTCGAGTCAAAAAGGTACTTGGTTTTATTTGATGATGTTTGGGAAGAAAACTTTTCTGATGAGATTGAACATGCCTTAATTAGTAATAATGAAGGAAGTAGAATCATCATGACCACTAGAAAAATGAATGTAGCAGAATATTTTAAGAAATCTTTTCTTGTTCATATTCACGAACTACAACCTTTGACTCCAAACAAAGCATGGGAACTGTTTTGCAACAAGGTATTTAGAGGGCAGTGTCCAGAAGATCTTGAGAAAATGTCCAAGGACATTATTCAAAAATGTGCAGGGCTACCACTTGCAATTGTGGCCATTGGTGGTCTTTTGTCGACAAAAGCTAAAACCTTGTTTCAGTGGAGAAAGGTAAGTCAAAATCTGAGAATGGAGTTAGAGCGCAATGTGCATTTGACTAGTTTAATAAAGATTTTATGTCTTAGTTATGATGATCTGCCTTACCATTTGAAATCATGCATGTTATACTTTGGCATGTATCCAGAGGACTACATCATCAAATGAAAAAGACTTACTAGGCAATGGATGGCTGAAGGGTTTGTTAATAATGAACACACAAGACCATTGGAGGAAGTTGCTGAAGAGTACTTGACAGAGTTGGTACAGAGAAGTTTGGTTCAGGTTTCCAAACTTGGCTTTGATGGGAAAGTTAAAAGATGTCAAGTCCATGATTTGTTGCGTGAAATGGTTATTAAAAAAATGAAAGATTTAAGTTTTTGCCATTCAGTGCATGAAGGTGATGAACAAGTCACAGTTGGAATAACTAGGCACTTCTCTATAGTAGCCATCTCCAACAATATGTTGCGAAGCAATGGTAACTCAGGAATTCGTGCTGTATTAGTTTTCGACAAAGGTGAATTGCCTAAACATTTCATGGATGGATTATCTGCCAAGTTCAAGCTTTTAAGAATTCTTGACTTTGAGAATTCAGTTTTGAAGTATATTCCTGATAATTTGGGGAATCTTTTCCACCTAAGGTACTTGAACCTGAGTCGTACAAAAGTCACAGTTATTCCTAGTTCTATTGGTAACCTAATCAATTTAGAAACCTTGGATCTAAGGCATACAAAAGTTGATGAGTTGCCAAGG
>Ga0228710_1003568_pt1 | contig 24700 bp, 14 predicted proteins | sample MedpolnodulmetaG_FD_177995 | JGI IMG/M metagenome (GOLD analysis project Ga0228710, IMG submission 177995) | Root nodule microbial communities from Medicago polymorpha collected in Santa Monica, California, United States - pink nodules | ecosystem: Host-associated > Plants > Roots > Nodule...
AAACAACTTTTTTTGAGCTCTATTTGATTTTAAATCAGACCATGAGACTTGACATAACAAATAGCAAAGGACCCAACAAAATCATAAATTTTTGTTATTCACTAAATCACGGACAATTTTTTTTACATAATACATACTATCAAAAATACAAAACACCCTTTATATTTTCCTACATAAAAAATATTATCTCCCCTACAGTACAATTCTATCTTGTCCGGGGATGTTATGTCCTGTCAACTGTATTGAATTTTTTCTTTTTTTAATAATATCAACTGCATTTATATATAATATTTCTATTTCAAACTAAACAAATCCACAAGTCATAAACTTTGGATATTAAAGCTGATATTCTATTTTTGACAACATCAGCATCGTTACATAAAAATGTATTATCACAAATCACAATGGGCATGGTTATGGGCATAAAGAGGAGAATAACACTATACATGTATTTATTACAAGAATCAGCCTGATGAATTTAAAGTACATTTTGCTATTACATACATTAAATGGAATTTCAGAATCACCAGAAACCTAAGTGATCATAATCTGGAAACTGGCATGTTATAGAAGGTAGCATGGGTAAGATAAACCAAATTTCCAGTTTTCTTCAGTTTAAATTCAAGTGCAACTACAGTCAAATTTCTTCCACTCTTCACCACACAGGCATTAGCTTCAACTTCTTCCTGCATATGCATATAGTCCAAGATGTAAATATATATTCATTTCGATGCTATAAAGTTCAAGGTGCAACTAGAGAGTAAAATGCAAGTGGTAATGGATAATGAAAAAAAATTAAGTTGATTTCCAACAAATTCATAGCATAATCTTATTGACAAGCTATTTTATAATCAAAATCTATGTTTTTATTTAATGGATTTTGATATTTCACTTGATGCTCGAAATCTAGAGGTGTAAGAGTCATCTAGAAAATATCAATGCAGATTACCAATCACCAATCAAAGTCCTCCATGGCTTCAGCCATCCTATAAAAAGGTTGGACCTAATGACACACCAAACCAAATTACATTTCCTCACGCAGCATAATGAACCATTCTAAACACTAAAGGTTGAATTATGTGCCTTTTATCTAACATATAGAAGCACATATACTTCAAAACATACAAAGTATCGGTGGGACAATAGACACAAAATTGTATTTTTTATTTTTTCATACCATATATGATAGATCTTCAGTACGTCATACTAACTATAAACACAATTGTATGTTTTTTTGTGAACACATTCACAGCGAGAAAGAATATGTATTCTAATATAAGTGAAGGAAAGATACGTAATAATAACGTGCATGGAACCGCAGTCAATTGGACTTTGAACGTGTGGCCATTACGAAGCTACGACTAGAAGCTTCACATTGACATACAGTGAAAGTACGGTTGTGAACTTGAAAACAAGCACAAGCTAATACTGACATGGACATCATAGGAAATAATCACCAGTGAAAACAAGAACTCACATTTATTGGAGTGCCAGAGAGGTAAGAAATGCTAATTTCCCCAAGAAAAAGTTCCTTGTCCTCGGCAACTACAGTTCTAGCGCAAGCGGTTGACAGAACTTCAACTAAGGACCCAACAGCGCCTCCATGTAGTGTTCCATAGGCATTCTGCAATTCCGACAAAGAAAATGAGAAAATTCCAGTCTCCACATACAATCACATGACATCTTTTGCTTATATAAAATTTTCAGACAAACTTTTAACTTTGAACAGGAAGAATAAAAGCCTAAAGTTTAAATTAAACTAACTAAGGTGACATAATCTGCTAAGTTTAAAGTAAACAAGTAAAGTATACCAGGTTGTCAAACTCGGATCAAGATTCCATGTAATTAAGATACCTTGAATTCACGCAACCAGCACATCCGTGATTGTTGGATCAAGATAAGACAATCAGAATTTCAAGCCCGGCATTTTGGACTTAAAAATAAAATCAAAATCAATTTGTTGAACTGTCTGATTTGAATCCAATGGTCATCTATGCACTGACTGCGTAAATGCATGGATTTCCCATCCCAACTAAATGGAATCCATTTTCTTCAAACTCCTATATCCAGCCCAGCTCAAAACCCATGAAATTCGTATACATAGTAGGGGTGCGATACGATATGACACACATATGGGATATTTTTTAAATTCAAGATACAACATGTATCCAACACGGACAAGTCTCCCATTTTGTAGTATCCGGTCTTCATAATCTTATGAATCACAATTTACAATTGATGTACAAATCACAAGATAGATTCACAACCTATGCACACTTGATTTTGAAGGTGTGTCTATTGTCTGAAAGTGACACAAGTGATTGCATTCAATCCCTCTTATTTTCTTAAACTATTATTTTCGTCTATATGTCAGTATTGTGTCTTTGATTAGAAGGTGTAATAGTACTAAACACCTGCTTTGATTAGCTTATTTTTGAGCTTATTAAAAATAGCTTATCCAAATAAATAAGCTTTTATGTTAATTCATAAGTTCAGACTAACGAAAATTGTATCTTTATAAGTTGTTTTTTCATAAACTATTTAATCTAACAGCTACCTACTAACATTTGTAATTCAAAAAAAAAAAAAAAAAAAGTACTAAACATTGTTCAACACACAAAAGGAACATAATTAGCTCAAAATTACTAAACAGTGAAAATTTCAGCTCATAATTTTTTCCACATACCCATAACCCAATTAACAAAACCCATTAAACAATAAACAAAGATAAGAATAATAACAACAAGACAACAACAGCATTATTTAAAGTAAAAAATGAAAGAAAAGAGAAAAGGAGGTTACACAGATAGGTGGTTTGGCGACAACAGTACAAGTGATCCGACCACGTTGAATTTGAACAACTTTGATGTAATTCCGAAGGAAAGAATCAAAGAAACCATCTGTGTTACAGTTTTCAGGAACCGGAGCACCAATACCCATTAGCTTAACAAACAATTGGGTCTCCGAAACGTGTTTTGGGTCAACTTCTGGAGATATTTTCACCGATGAAGTTTCCGCCATGCCGGCTGTGGAGGCGGTGGTGGTGGTGGTGGTGGAGGAAGGTTTCGTCGCCATAGTAGTTGAGTTTTATTGCGCGAAATGAGATCTGAAAAATATCAGCAATGTTATGGTCGATTGTGAGATGTATCACTATCACATGATAGTGTGATCTGGGTCCCTCCATTAATTTGTTGCTCATTCAATTCAATTTCTATAAAAAATAAAATAAAAATTAAAAAATGTTTTCACACGTGGAAATGACATGGTGCATTAGTCTAGTGACACGCGACTCAGAGTGACATGTCGGTGTGACACTCAACTTAAACGTGTCGTATGACATATGTCACTCGAACTAAGTGCATGAATATCGATGGTGTCTTCACACCAACCTAAGCCAATGTGTCAGGTTTCTATGGATAATTGACATTAAGCCACCTGCTATTGCATTTCATAGTTCCTCTAAAGTACACTACCACCGTGTCTTTCATTTGAGTTTGATTAAAATAATACATGAAATTGAAAACAACACATCCCTTTCAAGCTTTGATAGATTATTGTGGGTTTAGTGGGACCCATTTTAGAATTTTTGATAGGTAGTATGGATATTTATAAAATGTAGTTAAGTTGTTTAAATAATTGAAAAGTCTGAAGTATGATAAAAAAAATTGATGGTATGGATGTGTATGCTCTAAGTTGTGAGTTAAGTGAAATTAAGATGGTCGGATATTATGAAACATAGATGTAGATTTATACTTGACTCAAAATCACAAATGTATATATGTTGGTTAATTTTTTATTATTTTAAGGGAAATGTTTAAGGCAAGAAGAACAAAACTAAAAAATATGTATTTAGAAATGATGAAATGCAGTTAATTTAAGAATAATAAGAATTTATATTTCAATCTAAATAAATGATTTTTACATAGATATAGCTTTTTTTGTGGTCATCTGAGTGTAGCGATGTGTTATTCATCAATTTGTTGACTATGTTTTATTCATCGTCTTGTTGTGTGGTTCATTTGATTTATGTTGAAAGATCGGCAATTCAATCCATGATTTGGGCGTGGATATTGCATCTACAGGCATGAATATTATTGTCGCTTTAATTTTATCATATTATTTATATGCACTTTGCTGTTATATACTATTAACTTGGATGTTATTAGTTTGTTTGCAAATTCATCTTTTATGTTTATTCAAGATGTTGAATGATATACTTTATCAATTTAAATGAATGAACATCGTTTTATTTTTTTTACCAAAAAAATATAGTTGCCTTAAATGAACCAGAAATTTATTTCTTTTTGTAGAGAATGAGGGCCAAAGCCCAAAAAGAAAAGGAATTACAAGTTTACACGAGTGTTCCAAGGCATGCGACCTCCGAAAAAAAAACATAAAGAAAGACTTAAAAAATTCCACTAGAAGGACTCAATAAAGAAGGAAAATTGTTGTTCACACATATCATAAGGCTGAAACACACATGTAAAATACGAAAATGTCACTCGACAGTTAACTGCCGAGGAATTCAAAAACCGGTTGCAGTTAATTGCCGAGGTTTTTCTCGGTAGTTAACTATCGAGGAAATGTTTCATCAGATGAAATAGCCACCTGCTCCCCCTACACACTATTTCATCATCACCTTTCTTTCCTCTTCCATCTAAACACCCAAATCCAATAACTTTTTCACCAAATCTTAATCCAAAATCATTGAAGCATCAAACATGGGAGGTATCAACACACGTAAAAAAACAGGTATTAAGCATTTTAATCGGTTGATTTTTAGCTGCTTTTTTTTGTTTATTTCGTTAGGTTACGTAGAACACTAACATGGGAAACCTCGGCAGTTAACTGCCGAGTTATGGAAACTTCTGCAGTTTACTACCGATGTAAACCTCGGCAGTTAACTGCTGAGAACAACTTGGGAAAAATTTTGACAAAACGCAGAAAGGCAGCTACTACCATTTTCCAAAAAAAAATTTCTTTGTTTTTTTTGTTTTAATTCATTATGGTATTGATGTTTATGCATTAGTTAGTTGTTAAATCATAGTTTTGTCTTGTTTAATTTTAGTAATGGTTGACAACGTGGAAGATGATCCGAAGATGGCAAACCGCCTAAGGTTGAAGCCAAACCAAACATTGATGGAGCTTCCGTCCATGTTGAAGCTTCTAAATATGTTGACTCCGGTGTCCTCCCACTTCAAACCCATGAAGCTGACACGGCTAGGTTTTTTTTTCAGACGACGTTAAATGGAAAGATAGTGAAGACTTGCTTGAGTGGGCAAGTCGTCAAGCAAATAAGACAGGATTTACAATTGTTACACAAAGATCAAGCTCTATTAATCCAATGTTGTGTCTAGTGTGTGAAAGGAGTGAATCTCACAAAGTGCCGAAAAGAAAAACCGAAGCATGCATCAACGGGCTCAAGAAAGTGTGGGTGCTTGTTCATGATTAGTGGATATCTTAGTAGGCAAACAAAGGAATGGGGATTGAACATTCTTAATGGAGTTCACAACCATGCGATGGAGCTGACTTTAGAAGGACACATTCTTGCCGGTAGATTAAAGGAGAACGACAAGAAGATTGTACGTGACTTGACCTAGAGCAAGATGCTTCCAAGAAATATTTTGATAAATTTGAAGAACAAAAGACCACATTGCATGAAAAATATCAAGCAAGTGTACAATGAACGTCAACAAATATGGAAGGCAAATAGAGGTGACAAGATGGCGTTGCAATATCTAATCTCGAAGTTGGAGGAGCACAACTATACTTATTTCTCGAGAACACAAAGTGAAAGTACTACAATTGAAGATATCTTTTGGGCTCATCCAACATTCGTTAAGTTGTTTAACAATTTTTCAACGGTTTTGGTTATGGACTCTGCCTACAAAACCAACATGTACAAGATGCCAATGTTTGAGGTAGTTGGGGTCACCTGGACCAATTTGACATAATCGGTTGGGTTTGGATTTGTGACACATGAGAAAGAGGAAAACTTTGTTTGGGTTTTAAAATGTTGCGTAAACTTCCTGCGTCAAATATGAATATGCCTAAGGTGATTGTGAATGACAGGGATATGTCTTTGATGAAAGCGATTGGAAATGTTTCCCCCGAAAGTTATGCAATGAATTGTTACTTTCATGTGCAAGCAAATGTTAAACAAAGGTGCATCTTAGATTGTAAATATCCTTCGGAAAAAAAGGATATGAAAGAGGTGAAACCTCGCGATGTTGTGAAGAAGATAATGAGGGCATGGAAAGTTATGGTTGAATCGCCCACTCAAGAGTTACATGCAAATGCATTAGTGGAATTTCAAGATGCATGTAGTGATTTTCCACTTTTACTAAAGTATGCTATGACCACCTTGAATGAAGTGAAGGAGAAAATAGTGAGGGCATGGATAGACCATGTGTTGCATCTTGGTTGCAGAACCACCAACGGGGTAGAATCGGCTCATGCTTTAGTAAAGAAATATTTGGACAATAGTGTGGTTGATTTGGGTACTTGTTGGGAGAAAATACATGACATGTTGGTTCTTCAGTTCACTGCGATACAAACAACATTTGGTCAGAGTGTTACCGTATTGGAACATAGATTCAAAGATGTCACTTTGTACTCCGGTTTAGGTGGTCATGCGTCTAAATGGGATTTGGACAACATTGCTTTGGAAGAGTCGTGTTGTAGGGAAACATTGTGCATGAACAAAGAAATTTGTGGTTACTAAAGAAATTTAGGGACAACATTGTGCATGCGAAATTGCTACTAAAATCCTTGAAGACAAGCCAATTTTATTGGATGAGATACACCATCGTTGGCATAGGTTACGTATGGGCGAAGAAAGTAATGACCATGGTTTTTGTGTCGATGAAGAGTGGAACGGTATTCAAGAACGTCTCAAGAATGTCCCTTACGAAATGAAGCTTGAAATCAAAGAGGTTTTGCGGCAGTTGGCATTTCCTGAAACCACCATGATGTCTCCACCACCACGAAAAATACCAACCAAGGGAGCCAAGAAAAAAGTGGACATTGCGAGGTCTAAAGGAAAAATTACATCGATTAGTCGAATCCCTTCTTCGTGGGAGGTTGTTGATTCCCAAAATCCGGATAGTCAACCGTCACCGTCACCATCACCATCAACTTCATCATTTAAAAGAAAAAGAGGTGCTCGTCTTGGTAAAACATCACTTTCCCCACTTCCACCACCTACTCGGTATCCAAAGCCTAAGGCTATTCCGGTTATGAGGCCTATTGATTATATGCCACACTTCATGCTTCCATATATTGAAAAAGTGGTGGATGTTATAGGCGCTGGACATTGTGGATTTCGGGCCATAGTCGAGTTCATGGGATTGGCCAAACAAAGTCATATCATGATTCGTACATATCTTATTCAAGAGTTGAAAGATCATAGAGATGATAATGTTGAAGTATATGCGGGTGAGGATCGCTATAACTACATTTTAAATGGCTTACATCCTCCCGCAAATATGAAAGGTTGTGCACATCTTGTTGATAAGTGGTTGACTTTTTCGGACATGAGACACATTGTTGCTAATTATTACAAAAGGTGTCGTGTTGACAAATCTTGAAATTGGAAAGTCAGAATCTTTTTTCCCACTAAGAGGGCCACCACTGCCGGGTAAGCAAAAAACTCCCTTCATGTGCCTTGGTGTAATTCCAAATCATTTCGTGCTTATTTTTTTGAACGATGGTTGTCCACTACCTCCATCATCTACGGAGTGGCACAATCATAAGAATGAAGATGTGGTGACTTGGCAAGATGAGTATTTGGATCAACATGAGTAGTTCCGAAAGCTCATGTTTATTGAAAGTGGAAACAAACTGCCGCAACCACAAAAGGAGTCAAACAAAGCGGCACCTATTTTGTTGGACACTCCCGAAAAAACAAAGCAATAATTTGAAGTTATTGCGGAAGATGAGGAAGATTCTATTTCACTTGATCTTCCCCTGTCGCTTGGTCTTTAATGAGTGATTTTTTTGTCGGTGTTAGTCCTTTTTTTTTGTAGAAGACTGTAACGTTTTGTGGCCAATATATAAGTAACATTATGTAACTTATATAAATATATGATAATATGACTTTTATATGGTGAAACTAGTGCGTAGTTATTTATTCCTTGTTAATGTTTACACATTTTATATACGTTTTATTGATTATTACGTTTCGTTTAATTACATCCTAATGCATGATTTTTTTCTTAAAGCTTTTGTGACGTGAAACATGTCTGAGGTTGCAAAAATTGAAGGTCGCGTTAGGTACTCCGCTTTTAAAAAGACAATTAAGGTTATGATAACGCCGACCGACTCTCTTGATGATCTGAAGACACAACTTAACACATATTTTGAGCATCTTGGTGAAAATCAATATACACGTCACTTATTTGGTCAGATGCCATGCATAGACCTAGGAGAAGATAAAGATGAATACGCATGGAAAACGGCAAGCTATATGTCTTGGCTTATTCGCAACGATAGCGACGTCGGATTTATGTTTCGGAATTTGGTGGAAAATAATATATTATATATGTATGTTCATTCCACATGCAATTGCGTTGGATGTGTTGTTTAATTTAACGATATGTCATGTGTTGTAATGTGTTGTTTAATTATGGACATTATGTAACGTTTTAATGAATTTCAAACTTTTGTGTACTTTGAACCAAATGTCGATTTGTTTTAATTATGGACAATTGTAAAAGATAATGTATTTTTCTTGTTTATGATTGAGTACAAATGTTGTACGACTAATATTGCCTCTGGAAATGCTCTGGATGAATTACAGGTAAAAACTGGCCGAAAAATATATCTAATAGTAACAAATATTTTGTACAAAAAAAATTAACAAAGATTCATTTATCTTTAATAAATCATCTATAATATAAACAAATATTCACTTATAAAATATATCTAATAAAAATAAATATTCCCTATCCCCCGTGAGCTTAACTCAATTGGTAGAGATATTGCATATTATATGCAGGGGTCGGGATTCGAACCCCGGACACCCCACTTCTCCACAATTAAATTGTGTGAGCTCTAGCCACTGGGCTACTTGACCAAAAAAATAAAATTAATATTCCTTTGCAAAATATGCATAATCAAAATATAAAAAAAAAAACTAAATAATTATTAGATTTCCTATGGAAACAGCCATACAAAATTATAAATTTATTAAAACAAAATATTCATTTATAAAATATATCTAACAGTTTTCAACAACAAAAAAAAAAGTCACAAAGATTCATTTATTTTTTATGAATCATGTCTAATCGAAATAAATATTCAACTATAAATTTTATCTAATAGAAACAAAGATTTATTTGTAAAATATGTACAACTAAATAAAAAAACTAAATAACAATCACATTTCTTATGGAAAAAGCCAGAAAAAAAGATTATAAATCTAATAAAAACAATTCATCATTTATAAAATATATCTAATAGTAAAAATATTTTGTAAAAAAAAAAGTAACAAAGATTCATTTATTTTTAATAAATCATCTCTAATATAAACAAATATTCACTCATAAAAAATATATATATATAAATATATATATATATATATATATATAAATAATAAATAATAGAAATAAAGATTCATTTGCAAAATATGCATAACTGAATGAATACAAAAATAAATAGTAATCAATTTCCTATGGAAAAAGCCAACAAAAAAAATACCAAATATTCATCTATATAAAGAGGCAGGGCTAGGGCTAGATGTTATTGTGGAAAAACAGTTGAGCATTAGGGTTTGTTTATAAAGAAAGGTTACAAACCATTGAAACAAATCATTGATCCTCCCTCCTTGATTGCTCCATCCCTGGCTGGTTAGCATTCTCCAATCTCTCTCAGTTGAGTTCATATTTTTATTTTATCATTAATAACATGTCCTTTTTTTGAAAGTGTATATTCATGTTTTGGTGGGGAATTGAGATGTTGTTTTGCTAAATATTTATTCTATTCAAAGCAATCATTCATATCAATAAGGGGGTTTATATGATTGTACCTAATATTACATGCTTTGTTGGGGAATTGGGATGCTATTGTTAAGTGTTGGGCAACACCTAACATTACTAATAAATGTTAAATGAATAATTCTAATAACACATTTTTTTAAGGAATTCTAATAACACATTGTTATGCAACTATATCTTTTATGACATTTTCCTACCAATTTTTAAACCTAGATTAGTGCTACAAATGTTTTTGCATCATTTTTTTTTAGAGTTTGTTTCGCGCTCGTAAGTGGATGTGCAAGGTTGTTTTTGTGATCGCGATTCGCTTCTTAGGATGAATAGAGGTTGATGTGTTGTTTTTATTGTATTATTATCCATTTAGGTTGTCCTACACATTTTTGTGGACTCACCGGGTTAAGTTCTATGCCCCAAGCTTCTTCTTTTTTTGGACAAATATGCCCCAAGCTTTTATGCGCTTTCTTTTTTATTAATCTAATATTTATTTGGGTCAAGTTATATGCCCGAAACTTTTATACGCTTTGTTTTTTTATTAATCTAATATTCATTTGCTTAAAAAAAAGTGTATATTTTGTTGAAGACAGTAAAACTTATGATTTTTTCTTTATTTACTTGTTATGTGATTCTTGACTAACTTATGTGCACACTTTTATCCTTATTTAAATATCTTTAATTTCCCGACCAAAATTTTTTTATTTTTTTTTCCATTTTGAAAACATTAATTATTGATTGATTCAACATAAATGAATATTTCATTTAAGTCAACAAACTACTTTTAGAAATTGATTTTTCAAGACATACCATGTATGATAGATTAATGATGGAAAAATATTCTTCCAGATAATTAAGGTCATTCAAAATGACTATTATTTTTTTAACTCATACATTCCAAATTCTATAAAAAAAAACTCATGCATTCCAAATGAATTGATACTCAACTAACTTTTTTATTGTTGAATTGATATTCGATTGTTACAGGCTTTGTTTGGAATTGTTGAAATTAGTTAATACATTTTCAAAGTCATGAAAGGGGAGCTTGAGGTTTCTTTGCTCAGAGCCGAGGGCCATGCCGACAATGATTTTCTCAGTAAGTAGTAATATATATGCAAAATTATATAATTACTATATTCTCAATTTTATACTAAAATATTTGATTTTCATCATCGAAAGTCTTATCCATCAGTTGCTTGATCGCTTGTATACTTTTGAGGTCCTTATTGGTGTGCTATTAAGGATACTCCGTTGTTCATAATATATCTCTTTTTGACTTGTTCATATACATGAATTATTTTCTTACACCGATTATTATTATATCTTTATATAATAAAGACATTTGTGGTTGAATTTGGAACATATGCTTGAAAAAAGTTTTTATTTTCGTTATTGTAATTTGCTTGCCACCACCACCTAAACTAAGCCACTCAAATAAATCAAAGTTCTTATTTCTTGATAAGTAGCCAGAGAGTTGTTTAATATGAAAATATGTTTGAAAAAGTTGGTTAATTTAGTTTGTCAAAGTTATTTTAACTAGCTAGATAGTTTTAATCATAGTGTGTTGCCACCACATAATTAAACTTAGCAATTCAAATTTATTTTTCAATAGTTTGATTCTTAATTTGTTTCTTGACAATTAAACAGAAAACGTAGAGCCGTTAGTCATTCTTAAGTATGCTTGCACACAGGTGAGAGTCAGCGGTGTAAGCTATGCACCAACAGGTACATTTTTCTTTCTAATAACTTTATGTTTCTAAGAGCGAAACTCACACACACTGAAGTTGAGAATTGTGAGTTTAAACTCGCGTCCTAACATATTAAACGTCATTGCAATCATGTAACATCCAATTATCACTTACTAGGCAACATTTTAATTAATTTGTCATTTATAACATAATTGTCTTTGGTAGTACCTTACTAACGATTATTATTGTCAATAACAGTTTCTGGAACTTACCCATGGTGGAATGATTTTTTTTATTTCGATGTTATTACTGCTGATATTACTGTACTTAACATGGAATTATATGATAACGTCACGGACAAATTTATTGGCTATGCAAAGTGAGTTTACTTTTTCAATTTGCTTAACTTACATATACTTTTCTTTATGTTTATTCATCAACTATTTAAAAGATTAATTAATTTACATTTTTTCTCCTATGCAATGCAGCATTCCTTTAGATATGGTGTACTTTGTGGATACCGTTGCAGAAGATGCTTACCAAATAATTAATGATGATGGGGTATATGCTGGTGATATTTATGTTGCTCTCACATTCACTCGTGAGAAGGTAAATTCATACAACTTTAGAGAATTAAAAAAATAATTATTTAGTAAAATAATGTATTTTTTTTTCATTTATTACTTTTTTTTTTTAAATTTGTGTCCCCATTTTGAAATCAACTTTTAATTCTCAGGAGGACTAAGGTGCATGATAGCTATGATGGAAGGACTTGGAATACAAGAAAATTATGGTGGATGCAATGATTTATTAAATAATTGAATTTCATGAATCAAAGATTTGTTTTTACTTGTTTTTTTTATTTAGCATTATGCTTGAGTGTTTGTTAAATTGAATTTCGTGAACCACATTGTTGTCTCTACTTTAATTTCTTTAATACTTGCATTTTAAAAAAATTGGTTTTGAAAATTAGTTAATTGTATTTCATACCCCAAAAGAAAACCAAAACATCACCACTTCAAATTTCTGCATGAAACACAATGAATCCAAAACTTTGATTTTCAGTTTTTTGATAAATTAAACTAGAGAAATAAATGGAGTATATTTTTCTTTTCATTTAACTTGAGATAAGATTGAATTTAAAAGGAGCGTAAAGTAACGCTGCATTTGTTAAATAGAACGTATACTTAAACATGTAGACTTGGTTCATGGTTGATGCATAATTCTATCTAGAAGAGAAGATTATAAGTGTATCGTAGTTCCCATTCTTTCTGTATGTCGAATGCTATTTAACGATTTTTTTTGTTAACCATATTATTTATGACGGTTTTTACGGACATTGTTAATGAATAATCACTGGTAGAAAATATAACTTACCATCTTTAGCGGAGTCTCTCTATTTCAATCATGTTTTTTTTTATTCACAAGAGCAAACCAAGAGCTTCACGAACTTCAACAGTACACATTGGAGAGAAATTCATAGGTTTAGCAAGCACATATACGCCATCTTTGTTACGTACAACAAATACCTATAACAGTTCAATTTCGAATAGAGGAAAAGGATGCATCGATGTTGAACTTGATCCTACCCAGTTGCGGTTTTTGCCACATATATGAACCTGCTTTTCCATGAACTGTGCGTTGACCCTACGTGTGAACAGCACACGTAGAGTTACTAGCAACTTGTTCAGGTGCTATGCACCCACTCATCCATAAGATGTCTTGCTCTATAAACAACATGAACACAAAGTACGTTTTCATTTTGCCAAAGTTTAAGATTGCAATGCTTCCAAATACTCAACAGAATGGCAGCCATCCTCTGACGAAGCTCAGCCTGCAAGTTGTGAATCAAGGCAAAATTGACTTCATTTGCCGAGACAGTACTATGGATGGCGCGAGACACTGCATCCCACAGACCAGCCAAACACCAGACTTGAATGGCAAAAGAGCAATAAAAAAAGACATGAAAGAGGTCCTCTGTACCATCGTCGCAATTGACACAAGATATGGAGCATTGTACTCCTTTGTCACGACACATTCTCCATATGAGATTCTTTATTTTTTGTGGTATCTTTAACTTCCAGATAAATAATTTTTTTTTTCAAGTTTGTAAAAAATAAAATAAAAAGCCAAAAGTATTTTTTAAATAGAGAAATCAAACAGTCCATACTCTTTGCCTATGATTAAAAAAAACACCGTCCAAACCCTATCAAAGCACATGGCACGTCAATTAAAACTTGCCACATGAAGATCTAAACTTTTGTAGGAAGGCTTGACTTTATAAACCAACAGAATTTAATAAAAATAATGATTGGTGAGATGGTGGATTGAATTGGAATATGCATATGTATGTGAGTAGAAAAAACAATGACATATAACCAATACATTGAATCTTCAAAGTGGACTCCACAATGTGGGGACCAAAAGTTTAAATCATGATTTGTAGGGGTGTCCACATTTTAGTGTCTCAAATAAGAATATAAAAAAAATAAATACAAATAAGTATATATTATATTGTATAATTATTTTTTACTGATTCAGGCATTTTCTGGTACAATAATTCAACCTTTACTTCAACTTTAAGAAACATAATTATATATTAGAGAAGCATCTATAATCAAAAGCTATTTACCATTTAGAATTTGTGTCCAAACTACAATTCCAAAATCAAATAAAGATGCCTCGTGGAACTCTTGAAGTTATTTTGATCAGTGCTAAAGGCCTTGAAGACAATGATTTTCTATGTAAGTAATTCTATGTACTAGGAGATGTGAAATTCATGTATTGTATATGTGGATGATTTTGTGTTTTTCATTGAAATTTTTGCATGAAACAATGGATCCAAGTGTTTGACTTTCAATTTTTGGATAAAAGTTCATCATGAAATTATTCATGATAAGTTGGTCTGATCTACATATTTTATTGTTCATAAAGCTTGTTAAATAAGTATATTTATCTTTTCTAATTGAATTAGAGAATCAATTTAGTCAATTTTTTCTTTGTTAATTTCTTTGCTTATAAATTGTTATAACTATAAATTGTTAATTATTCAAGATGATTCTCTAATGTTCTGATCTTTGTTCTGCATGAGAAGCCAGCATAGATCCTTATGTGATCATTAGTTACAAAGCACAGGAGCACAAGAGTTCTGTGCAAGAAGGTAAAATTCTGAAAATCATACGCAGTGTTGATTTGCTTATTTGTTATTTTGTTCTCTAGTGGTTAATTTGATTCTCTTTTTATGAATAATATCAGGTGCTGGATCTAACCCACAATGGAATGAGACATTTCTTTTCACTGTTTCTGACAATGCTTCTGAGCTGAATCTAAAGATAATGGAAAAGGACAACTATAATAATGATGATAATATTGGAGAAGCAATGTGAGATGAATTCTTCTTAACTTTCTAAATTTTTTTTCCATCTTTTTTAGGTTGAATGGGATATACATTGACGATGTAAAATAGTTTAACACGAATATCTAATGAGAAATCGAAATATCGACAAGTAAATTCACTTTATAACTGCAATTTAAAAATACTCCTTCCGAAATGAAATATAAGCAAAACGGTAGGTGAAAAATTGATGTACGTGGACTAAAATTTTAACCATGTACATTGACTTTTCAATTACTACTTTTGCTTATATTTCACTCAAGAGCGAGTAAGTCTTAAAGGTGGATTCTCATTAAAAGTTGGTCTCTAAAAACTAGTTTGGTTAAAAAAATTACACCTAAAGGAGGGCACAAAGGGGTAATTTGCAATTTTTGCATACTAATTATTCATTCAAATATGATTTGAAGTGCGTCCATTGAAGTTACATAGTCAAACTCTTACCACTAACATCTCATGAACAATTTTGGCATACTAAATATTCATTCATTTCTATCTCTAGAATTCCTTTAGAAGCACTGTTTGAAGAGGGTAGCCTTCCAGAGAATGCATACAATCTTGTGAAGGATGAAGAATATTGTGGAGAGATTAAGGTGGCTCTCACTTTTACACCTGAGGTAATAAGGCTATATAATCTCTTTTTCTATATTATTTTTCTTCATAATTTTATGTCTATTTTTCTCCCTATTAAAATGTACTATCAATTGTTGGTTGCAGAGAAATGATGATCAGAGTTACAATGAAGAGGAGGAGACTGGTGGATGGAAAGAATCGGCTAGTGACTTTTGAAGTGAATGAAGAGGTTGACTTGTGGTGGATTTTCATATGTACAAGATCCATAATTAGTTCTACAAAAAAAAATTAGCTTCTTCAAAAAAAGTTCTACCAATAAAAAAGAGTATATTTTGAGAACATTTAGGAACTTTAATCATTGTGTTTTCTGGTGTGATGATATGATAGTGTTCTGTTTTGCTTTTCAACCCATTCCCATAACATAATATTGTACTATGCACTAAAATTTATTCAAGTGAAGCCATATTATATTTTTTTGGAATTTTATGAGTTAATTGGCTAAAATAGCAGATAAAGTAAATTATAATTGACAACTTTTTAGTTCATAGCAGATGAATTAGCTGATTAAATGAAGCATATTTGGCAAAACAAATTTTTGAATTAGTTAATAAATAAAACTTATATTGATTTGATTTTTAAAATAAGTTGTAAACATAAACAGAATAAAAAGTCACAATGTATACACTTTTGTGCTCTTGATTTTCGGATAGCAAACCATTAATTGATTTGAATCGTCAATCTTTGAACTCTCTACTTTTATTTGTGGGAAGGGAAAAAGTGAGTAAAAACCCTCATGAGATTATGGATCCGGGGGTTGGTTCCGAATATGGAAGGCTTTTAAGCGCCCTAAACGACTACGCTACTCCGTAGGAACCTCTTAACTAAATTATCTTGTGCTAAATTAATTGCCTATTTTGAAAATAATTGTTTACAAAATTAAGTGAAGAATGGAGGGAGAAGAAGCATGGTTTTTTTTGTTGTTGGGATTATTATGAAAAATAAATTTTTTAATTTATACGCAAGCTAAAAAAAATAACTACCACGACGTAACATAATAAAGTGCAACTAATAGAGAAATAAAATGCATGCATTACAATAATTACCTATTATACACACTAAACAAATGATGATAATAAAGTAAACGACGAGAATTAAATATGCATGCAACAATTTTAAGCATAAATTAAATTATAAACAAACAACAAATAAATTAAGCATAAAGTAAACATAATTAAAAACAAACAAGCCAACAACAAAAATAGTAGTAAAAATAACAAAGTAAAAACAAATATTGAAAGCTAGAAAGTAAAAAAGAAAATAAATATTTAGAACAAAAAGAGGCATTAAAATAAAAGAAATAGTGTAAAATATATGAAAAATATTGAAGAAAGGATAAAAACAAAAAACCAAAAGGGCTCAGGCAGGATGAATCAGGAGGTCCAGATTCAATCACTGTATCATCTCATCACAGCCACATGATTGAAATAAAAAGGTTTTAAGAAAACACAGCACAAAACAAAGGAAAAACATTGGGAACACAGCAACTGTCAGATCAACAATCTGACGGTTCAATCAGAGAGCAACGGCGTGGTTCACACAAGGGAGCATGTACTTAATTAAATACAGGATGCATCATTGGCCGTTAGATCTACTATCTAACGGCCTAGCTTTAAACGTACACGATAACACAAAGGAGAGTCACACACGGAATTAAAATAAAATAAGCAGTCTATATAAAGTAGTTTCAACAAAAAAAAACACACACAAAACAAAAACCTTCTCTCTCTAAGTCACACTTAGAGAGAGAAGCTCTTTTCTCTTCCCTTTGAGAACAGATCGGAGAAGAAGGAAATGCGGTGGTCGGAACTACTCCGACGCGGTGGTTGGCCATAGCGCCGACGCATCGGAGTCTCACCTTCACCCTTGTTAAATTTTTTTGACATCAATATGTTCCTTTCCTTCTTCTCCATTCACATTCGAGTCTAGATTTCAATGAAAACGAGCCAATCAGACTAGATCTACAAGTTTATTTTCGAAAAAAAAACTTCATGTAACAACCAAAAGAAAACCGAATCTATGTAGTACTTTTGAGTGGACAAAGATTTACCTCTGTTAAATCGGAGAAAAAGATCTTTAAAACGGAAAACTTCTAAGCAACTTCGATCTTGGTTCTATTTCTGGTTCGAAATCGATCTCCACTGTCGTTGATGCTAATAGCTCCGATGTTCTTCTCCTTTTTCTTGTATTTTTCGGATTTGTCATATTATGTACTGACCCTGTCCGATTTGGTTGTAATTCTGTATACCGATGTTGAAATCGAATTGATCTCGTGAAATGGTAGATTTGAATTGACTATGATTCGTGAAAAGGTTGAGTGGAATTGTTGTTTGGTTCGAATCTGTAGGGTTTATGTTACTGTAAAATATTTAGGGTTCATAGTGTTCTTGAGGAATTTTGGAAAAAATGTGGTGTTTGATCCAAAATTCCAAGAGAGAGAAAGTTTTGGGCGTTTTCAATAATTGTTGCTGCTATTTTTTCTCTGACGCGTGAACAGTGACTGTCTTCTGCAACATTTATGATAGTCTATTTATAGACTGTCATAACTAGGGTATCTCTGATACAAAGCAATGACAAAAATACCCTTGACAGCACAACACCTAAACTTGGGGAAAAAGTTTGGACAAGGACCAATGATAACATGACAAGTGGACAAAGGGATAAGAACAAATATTTAAATGGACTAAAAAAACAGAAAATGATTACATGAATAATACAAAAATCAAAAATAATAATCAAAGAAGTGACAATAATTATTAAAGAAGTGACAATAATTATTAAAAACTCTCACATATAAGTGGATGAGCCGTGATTCGAACTCCGGCCACGACGTTCGGTCTAACAATTTTAGAATTTTTACCGGTTGAGGTAAAACTTGTGGACTCAACAATTTTACTAATAGTGAGTTGAACAATTGGTTTCTGCTCTTCCCCCTGCACTTTTCGCTCGCACCAAACTGAAAAGACAATAATGCCCCTGCGTTAGTTAAGTCACGCACCACTGACATGTGCGCGAGTTAACTCACGCACGTTGCCCGATGGTCAGAACTGAAGAACACACGTTTTTTGGACGGTGTTCAATGAATTTTAATTGGTTTTACACGTTTTTGTTAAGTTTTTTCACGTTTTTTTGACTAAATTTATGGTAGATATAACCTATGTTACAATCTCCCCCTATAAATACACCTCTAAACTTCCTCATTTCCTCACACCATCTCACATTCTCACTCTCCTCAATCCCTCCCCCTATAAATCTCCTTCTTTTCCTTCTTTTGTTCCTTCTTTATTTTGGTGTAAAAAGAGTAAGAGGTAAATTCTGGGGATAAAATGATGAGTAGTGAAAAGCTTTCTTAGAAAAAAGAACCAGATTGGGTAAAACTAAATGTGTAGATTTAGTTTTACCCCATGAAAGCTGGTTTTCTTGTGGAATTCTTTTAGTTTTACCACCGGAAGGTAGGTTCTAGTGGTTTTTTCTTTAGTTTTACCACTAGTAGGTAGGTTTTCTAGTGGTTTTTATTTTTTCGCGGATTTAGTTTTACCTCATTGTAAATGTAATAAGAATTATGTTAATAAAATGAGATTTTATATCTATTACTTGTGTTCCTTTATTTTTGTTTTTATTTGCATTTATTTTAAGATTGTATATGAAATAAATAAATTCGAATAAAAATTGTGTATTAAAGAATAATTTTTTTTGAAAAAGACTAATTAAACTCAGCGTAAATTTGAATAAAAATTGCGTAAATTTGAAAAAGACTAATTAAACTCAGCGTGAATTCGAATAAAAATTGCGTATTAAATAAATTCGAATAAAGACTAATTAAACTCAACGTGAATTTGAATAAAAATTGTGTATTAAATAAATTCGAATAAAAGTTACATTACGTTACATAAACTTCCTAAATATGTTCTATCATTACATTTCAACTACAACAATTGTTTTACCTCTAAATTGGGTAAATTCAAATTTGCTAAACAGCAGGACTTAAACATTCATCCGGCATTTATATTGTTCCATTCAAAATATTAAATTCTTGTTAGGCTTGGTTTAAATAATGGTATTCAAGTGTCAAAAGAATGAGGTGCATTCCTTGACACTTCAATACCTTCATTTAAATCAGTCTAACAAGAATTTAATCTTTTGAATGAAACAATAGGAATGTCGGGCGAATGTTTGGGAACATTTGTTTAACAAGTTTGAATTACCTCATTCAAATGAAGACAATTGTTGTAGTTGGAAGGTGCATTCCCTACCTAATGACGATCTTCTGGTAGAATTAAACTTTTGATGATATCTTCAGTTGATCTCATCAACGTTACACACCTATCGATCCACTGGAACATGTTGTGCTCCCAAAACATGTTCTTCACGTTTTCCTCGTTCGTTAATTCCGCTCAAGTTAATGATATTCTCCCCTCGTCGAGCGTTGGACGTTTATACCGAACGTATTTCACCCTCCTTGTGTCTCTGGGGTTGACTCCTTGGTTGAATTCATTCAGTTGATCTTTGAGACCTCTTAACGTTACACCAAGGCACCAAACCTTCAACCTTTAAGGTTCTCCTCCGTTGAATTGTGCATGAACGTCGATCCACCCGGCCATTGTTTCAAATCTACATAATAAGAAATTATAAATAATCAATGAAAAACTCATTCAAACATTTCATCAAACACTTGGAATGTAAATTATACATAAACCCTGAAACTCATAACTACAACATAAACATGCAAACATTTAAACATTTAAGCAATATAAGTCATTTTCATGTAAACATTGTATGATTTCTTGCCAAAAAAAACCAAAATTTAAACAAATCTAAATCTAAAAAAAATTCTAATTTAAGAGATAAAATCTAACATATAAACATAAAAGGTTAATGGTGTTTGATTATGAAAACTTACTTGTTATTGGAGTTGTTTGATTTGAACTTGAAGGAATTTTGGATTTGGGTTATTTGAGAGAGATTTTTGAGATTTTAGATGACAAATGATGAAATGAGGTGTTCTGCCATGTTTAAAACAACGTTAATTAACTCACACAGCGTTAGTTAAGTAACACAGAGTTTAACACTTGCATTACTTAACTAGCGTAGGGGTATTCTCGGTAAGGCTGCAAGGCGCGAGTGTTTTGTGCTGGGAGAAGAGCAGAATACAATTTTACTAGTTGTGAGTTGAAGTAGGAAATCCTAATAATGATGAAGATGTTAATCACAATAGATGATTCAGCCCCTAATTTTTGTGATCCAAACTAAACAAAGCAAGCTGAAACACAACAACAAAAAGCATCGTTCATCTTTTCAAAACGTTGTTGTTGTCGCAATGCACATGCGAGTGCTGTAGTAAGAACCTATTGTGGCTTTTCTTCAACAAAAAAAAACCTATTGTGCGGTGTTGATGTAGCGATGGCAGCGGGTATCAACTGAAGATAAGGTCAGGATGGCGGAGAAATGGAGGTTGCCATTCATGAAGACAACGGAGGAAAAGAACTTGGAAATTGGAACTTGGCCCACCAATGTCTATGAGAAGACCCTTCTCTACATTCAAGAAAACTTCTCTTACAATGTTATGCAAATGCAAGTTATTTGTCAGATATTCCTAATGGAATACAACCATTTCATGGAGATATGTGAAACAAATCATAACAACAACATCATCAAATCATGATGAAACTCTTAGCACTACATGAGGTGAGTCGAGAATGTGTTTCGTTAAGGTCTCTAGTTCAACACATACAAGTGAGTTGTGGTTTATCTATTAGGAGAATAAATGCGACAATTATTTATGAAAATAATACTACATGCATTGCTCAGTTGAAAGAAGGCTACATTAAAGGAGATCGAACTAAACATATTTCTCCTAAATTCTTTTTCACTCATGATCTTTAGAAGAATGGTTATATAAGCATTCAACAAATTCGTTATTGTGATAATCTTGCATACCTTTTCACAAAGTCACTCTCAAGCAGAGTTTTTGAACAACTAATACAAAAAAGTTGATCTTCGCCATCTCAAAGATGGTTGTATTGTCAAGGCGGAGAAATAAATGTATTATGTAAAAGGATATTGTACTTTTTTTTTTATTAGAATTTTTTTCTATTGGGTTTTTTCTAGTAAGATTTTAACGAGACATATCATAATGAACATCCAAGGGAGATTGTTACGAATAGTTAACTTAGTGGATATTCATCCTTAGTCTTCCACCTTCATATTACCTCAATCAGTGAATGAATAATTAGTGATCCTTAATTACTTTGATCATTCACTTGCTCATTTTGTGTTCTATAGATAAAACTCATTTATTAGTGTAAAAACACACTTCTGAAGAGAATAATACACAAAACTTTCATCTTTGATATTGTACTTTTAGTTTATTTATTTTATAACATAATCCATATTCTTTAGTTTTAGTTTCCCTTTTATAAAAATCTTAGTCCACTCCTGCAATGATTCAATGAATGTAATGATATAAGGAACCCGCCACCTGGATATTTAATATGTATATGATAAGATAATACTTTTATTTCATAAGAAGGTAGATTGTCTTTATAAACCAACATAAATTATCAGCATCAATCACAATTTCTTAACTCTAGTTCATAAGGAAAGGGAAATAGTAACATGAACTTTGGTCCAAGGATAGGTAAAATTTAGACAAAAATTATTCTAATTGTGGATTGAATTTATTGCTCCCAACCGATTTATTGAAGTTCATCAATCACATCATTTTTCTTGAAAAAAATAAATCAATCACATCATTTTGTATTTATATCAAATAAAATGGTGGAATGAATTGGAATATGTGTAGAAAATAATGACATACGGGCTATTTAAGGTGCATATTGTATGTTGTACCTGTACAATTGTTATATAGAAAAAAACAATCCTAAAGGGACTCAACATTTAAAAGGAAAAAAGTTGGATCCAATCCAACTCAATTTAATGCTATATATTACTGATTCAGGCATTTTTTTTGGTACAGTGAATTCAACTTTTTGAGATAATAATCCAGAATCAAAAGCTCTTAACCATTTAGAATTTTTGAATCAGAGAAAGATGCCTCGTGGAACGCTTGAAGTTGTTTTGATCAGTGCCAAAGGCCTTGAAGACAATGATTTTCTCTGTAAGTAAAGTAATATTATGTACATTCTCATTGAAATTTCTGCATCAAACAATGGATCCAGAAGTATGAAATCTTGTGATCAAATTAATCTATAGAAAATTTTCATCTTAAGTTGGTCCGATCTATATATTTGTTGTTCCTAAAGCTTGTTAATTGAGTCTATTTTTCATTCCTGATTGAATTAGTGAATTAGGGAATCAATTCAGGTGACTTTTTCTTTGTTATTTCTAATTAGTTGTAACTATAATCATATAATAGTCCAATTCACAAGCCGGCCTTATTATTGTTAGTGATCATGGTGCGGCGTTGTTCGATATTCTGTCTTGTTACGGTGTTTGTTTCATTCATATTGAAAGATCAACTTTAATCTATTGTTAATTCAATCAATTGCTTAGATGTCAACATTGCATATCTAAAGGCATATGAATATTCCGGTCACTTTAATTTTATCATACTATTCGTATGCATTTTGCCTTTGTATATGCCATTAACCTGGGTTCTATGAGTTTGTTCGCATATTCATTCTTTTCGTTTTTAGCAATGTTGAATTTGAAATTGTGTTTTATGTACATTGTACTCTATCAATATGAATGGATATTTTTTATTTCTTTTTTCAAAAAAACTAAAATCATATAATAATGTTGAATTACCAATTTGACTATTAAAATTGATAAATATATGATCCTCTAAAGTCTTGATCTTTGTTCTGAACGAGCAGCTAGCATAGATCCTTATGTGATCCTCACTTACAGGGCACAGGAGCACAAGAGTACTGTGCAAGAAGGTACATTTCTGAATCTGATGACAAACATAGTATTAATCTGCTTATTTGTTAATTTTTTTTCTCTCTAGTTTCTTGATTACTGTATTATGAATAATCTCAGGTGCTGGATCCAACCCTCAATGGAATGAGACATTTCTTTTCACTGTTTCTGATACTGCTTCTGAGCTCAATCTAAAGATAATGGAAAAGGACAACTATAGTGCTGATGATAATCTTGGAGAAGTAATGTGAGTTAAATTCTTCTTATACTTGCAAATTTTCCTTTGATTCGTCTTCTTTTGAGTTAAATGGAGATAAATTGTCAGTGTAAAATAGTATTACACCGATATTCAATAAAAACTCATGATATTGCGAGGTAAACCAACTTTCTTACTGCAATTTAAAATAACTGAAAAAGTTGAATGTTGGTGTAAAACTAGTTTATATTGATAGTGTACACTTCTTTTCTTAAAACTAGTTTACACTTAAAAGAGGTCAGAATGTTGTAATTTGTAATGTTGGCATTCATTTCTGTCTATAGAATTCCTTTAGAGACAGTGATTCAAGAGGGTAGCGTTCCAGAGAATTCTTACAAACTTGTGAAGGATGAAAAATATTGTGGAGAGGTTAAGGTGGCTCTCACTTTTACACCTGAGGTACTAAAGCTATAGAACCTGTTTTCTGTTATTTTTCTTCATACTTGTATGCATATTTTTCTCCCTATTAAAATGTACTATCAATTGGTTGCAGAGAAACTATGATCGAAGTTACAATGAAGAGGAGACTGGTGGATGGAAACAATCGGCTAGGGACTTTTGAGTGAATGAAGGTTATTTACATATCTCCCAAATCAAGAATTACATCTATGAAAGAAGAGAAAAATGTATCTTTAGGGATTTTAATCTCTGTATTCGCTGGTGTGTGATGATCTGATAAAATTCTGTTTCTCCTTTTGACATAAACTATGTCATGCTGAAATAATATTTTCATTTTATGCATGATAGGTCCGCAAGTGTACGGAAATATCTGTTTTAGTATAAAAGGTTTGTCGAATCCACAGAGACCAATGTCAAGTACCGTAATTAATTGTCACGATGTTTATCTAAGGCGAATGTAATGATAAGG
>Ga0228710_1003569_pt1 | contig 24700 bp, 18 predicted proteins | sample MedpolnodulmetaG_FD_177995 | JGI IMG/M metagenome (GOLD analysis project Ga0228710, IMG submission 177995) | Root nodule microbial communities from Medicago polymorpha collected in Santa Monica, California, United States - pink nodules | ecosystem: Host-associated > Plants > Roots > Nodule...
CTCCTCCTCCTCATACAATCTGATATACTAAAAAATGTTCAAGAAATAAAGAGTCAACTTTAAAATGAGGATCAAAGGCTATAGATGTCAAAAGATGCAGTGCAGTTTGTGCAACTAATACAGTATAAGAAGGATTGAATTGGATGAAGAATGAATGACAAACCTATGAGGAACATGATCTGATGAAGGTTGCACCCGCTCCAAAGCAACAATTTGTCCTCCAAAATCGGCCTTAAATCTATTTACAGCTCGAATCATCTCAGTAGCAGGCCTCTGTGATATAAGGAAGTCATAAATAAATTCAAGTTTATGTTTATTGAAGTCAACGTATATTCAAGCAAGTCCTGTAGACATAAAAACTCAAAGTCCCTAGGTTTTTGTAAGTGAAGTCAACATCTATGTTGATTGAAGTCAACATATATTCAAGTAAGTGTTTGTATAAATCTTGAAGGACATATACTATTGAGATAACTCCCAATTCATTGTTTACCAACATATTTTCTAATGATAGCTGCATACTTGTATTCAACTAAACACCAGTCCACAATATATTTCCCAAATCAGCCTCTTGCTAATTCTTTGCAAATCCAAGATAAGGTTGAATGGTACAATAGACCGACATTGGATCCAATTCTTCCCTAGACTCTACCATGGCAGGTGCTTTGAAGCACCAGGTTGCCCTTTTTTTAATTGCATTCACTTGAATAATTTGGAATGAATTTTCTATATTAAATAATAAAACTTACAGTGTGTGTGGCTCCGTCTAATACTCAAGAGACTTTGCAGAAAATGACAATCACTTATCACTGCCAAACTCACAGTAAAAGTATTCCATATGCAGAATTTCCATGAACTCCAAAAGGCCCCATTTATAGTACACCCATCTTTTTATTGGCGTGTCAGCGCTACACATATTTTCTTTTTGAACGTGTTAAGCACCAACTCACCAATGAAAAAAATGAGTGTACATAAGTGTCCTCCCTCTCTCCCAAATATAAAAAATACAACGTCACTTGGAGATGTCTAAACAATTTCGATACAATCAGAGACTATAATGACAGCATCTAACACATTTAGGAACCAAAACAGTTGGTTACCCTAAAAGAAAATATGATTTCCCTTACGCCACTCCTCTGCAAGTTACAACCGCAATACAACTCTCCAAACATCAATTATCAGAGAAGTTGGTTTAATCCAAATAAGTAATTCGCAAGCTTCTACTAAAAAAGGCCAAATCACCATTTTGGTCAATAGAAGTGTAACTCGCTGTCACATTGGTCCTTGAATGTATCAAATCAAAATTACTAACACATCCACAAGTGTCTCTATCATTAGTCATTTCAGTTCTCGAATATGTTTTTAGGTTGTCATTTAGCCCTCGAATGTGTATTTCATTTGTCAATTTAGTCCATAAAATTTCTAATGGAAGAGGCACTAGGGATGTATTGACAATTTTAATACATTTGGGAACTATAGTAACAATGTCTCACACATTCGGGGACAAAATGGTAGTCAATTTCATATCAAAGCCTATGGCTATCTCCAACCTCATTGTCAGTAAAAGCCACTATACTTTATAGCTTTTGCAAAATCAAGGTGCCTCAGTTATTCTGCCAAACTCACCGTGAACCCAAACATCCGAACATGCACGAAAACTAGACCTTTTCCATATAAAATTCAAACACTCCGCCATTTCCTCAACTCACTCTCCCGTAATAAAAGTATACATGATTTCCCTTACGCCCCACTCCTCTTCAAGTTGCAACCACAATACAACTCTCCATACATCAATTATTACAAAAATCGTTTTAATCCAAATAACTAATTCTATGACATATTGACACAAACACTCTAACACTTCCATGTAATTTATGAAAATGGAAAAATTGAATATAATCGCATGTGTCTGTGTCGTGTCGGACACTGACACATGTCAAACACAAGACACGCCTTGGATTAGACGTGTCGATGCTACAGAGACTGAGGACCTGTTTGGCAAGTCACATTTTCTAGTTTATAGCTTATGAGCTCATATGACTAAAAAAGACCCATTTTACAACCGTTGTTTTCTCACGAGCTTATAGCTTATTTTCACTAGCTTATAGCGTATTTTTATAAACTAATTTTGATAAACTAATTCAAGTAGCTTAAAAGCTTATAACTCATCATTTATTTTCTATCAATTTTACCACCTGTAGTATTAATTAAAAAAATTTAAATATTAATTAAATATTTTTTTATGTCATTTCATATTTATTTATAAGTTAGTTCACCCAATAATTTAACCAAACACTACAAATTCAATCACTTAACTTCTCTACTATCAACTAAAAACTAACTTATCTTATTTTTTACCGAACAAAGTTGATTCACAAGCTTCTTCTACTTAAAAATTGAAACTAAATTCGTAAACTAGTTTCTCATGTATTCGATATTATTTTTTTAGCAAACAAAGCCTAATTCACAAGCTTCTACTTAAAAATTGAAACTGAAACAGAAAACTAGAAATTCTACTACACGAATTGAACATATACAGAAACAAGAAAAAAGAAAAAAGACCTTGTAAACGCATTCGGAGAGAACCATGCAACAAAGAAGATCTTGCAAATCGGAAAGAGAATCAGTCTTAAGAGCGAGACAGAGATCATTGAGCTGTTTACGACGCCGTTGGTACTCTTCCTTGATCCGTTTCTTCTGCTCGCGGTGGTTAGTCCATGGCCATTTCATCCGCCATTGGAGTGGGCCCCACGATACCTTCATCAGCCTAGCTCCTTGTTCTCTCATCCATGGCTCCACTCGGCTCTGGATAAACTCCATCGCCGAGAGATTTGAATTAACCTTTTTTTGGATTCAGAAAATGAAATCAAAAGTTCAATGTAATGTAATGAAATTATTATTATTCAAGAAAATGAATTGTGTTGGATTACGGTTAGATTTGATTTTGAAGAAACGGTTGAGTTGAGTTGTTTTCCAAGTGAAGTGATGAAGAAGAATTCTGGAGTATTCTTTTTTTATTTTTTACGAAAAATTCTCAAGTCTTATTAAAATTTCAATTATTAGTATTTTAAATAATAGTTTTTAGAAATTTTGATTCTGAAAAAATCAACAATTCTTGCATTTGATGCGGATACGTGGATAAAGAAGGGAATATCCAATTGCTATTCTATTATCATTTTTTTGGAATGTTCCTTATTCTATTATTTTATTTTATTTTATTTTATTTGATAAGGATGGAAATGGATCACATGACCAAATGAGACACATGAACACCTCTTACATCATCACAAATGGATAAACTAAGAAGAAATATCATATTGTTGATGATTTAGATTTTTTTTTTTTTAATAAGTTAAATTAACCCACTTAAATTTGATAGTAGAGAAAATCGAACCTGAGACTTTGAGGACGAGCACACTCTCAGGTTCTAATAAAATGATATAAAGTACTATGATTTATCAAATTAAGGAAATCAAGAGAGAAGGAAGTAGGATGATATGTTTTGATTTCTAAAAAATGGTGTATTTTTACATGAGCCAAAGTGTGGTATTTATATTACTAAATTTATCATTATTACTTGTATGAAATTATTTGCTTTAATATTTTAATTTGACATTTAGGTAGATAATTGCCGCTTACTATTATAAGTTGACATTATGGATAGATACTTTAACATAAATTGTTAGACATGTAATTTTAAATTTTTAAGATAATTTAAGTTGTTATAATTTCTTATAACGCATTTCTGTCAACGTCTTCAATATTTTAACTTTATTGTATAAATGGTTATTTATACGTTTATTTATTTCAAAATTGTAGTAAACAATACTCTATTTTTTTTTTTGAAAAGTAGAGGTGAACTCGACTCATGCACTAAATAGAGATGTCTTGTATTTGCAAGTGGGGTCAATATGGAGACTACTATCCAATTTAGGGCTCCATTTGCGAGAATTTTTTTTTCTCCAAAGGGATTATCCCTTCTGTTTGCATAGATTGCTTTCTTGAACAATTTACTAAAGTAACTTTATTATATACATATATTCGAAAATTCTATATTATTTATCTTTTCACCCAATGTGTATAACTTTCTTTTAGTTATGGTATATAATTTTTTATTTGTTTTGTAGTTAAATTTTAAAATATTTTACTATTGATTTGACTAAAAATAAAAAAATTGATTATTTTTTATTATGAAGAAATCCTTGTAGGAACTGTGAGTCTGTGAGGATTCGTGGGGATGAAGACGAAGAGAAAAATCTCCATGAGACAGAGATGGGAACACTTTGGATGGCATGGTGGGAGCAAGAGAACACTCATTTTATTCAGTCTCGTCCATCACTAAAATTAAGAAGGAAAAGGGTTACCAACAACATCACTCTCAAAAGTAGATTTATAATCGAAGTTGACTAGTAAATTAAATGTGCACAATGATTGCTAAGTATAGGAAACTGAGGCTCTCCGTTGAGAGAGTATTAGTTGTGAGTAATTTCAACAAAGGTAGCTAGTATTAGAGGTCGATCTAGCCATGAATCAAGTCCACATGCATTACCAATGTTGTGTACTTACTATATTTGTTATGTTATTTTAAATTCTCTTTTATAAAGTATTGGTGCGTTAACATGGCGTGCTAAGGGACACATATTACAAGTCTTCATAGAGAATGAGATGACTTTCATGCTCAATACGAAAACAAAACATCAAGATAAAAAATATATCAAGGATATATATTAGAGGAATCAAAATTGAACAATAATGTATTAGTCCAAGTGATAAGAAATTTTGAGTCTTTAAGCAAGTGGTTAGGAGTTTGATTTTTTACTCTTGAAAAAAATTTGATTCAAAGAAAAAAAAATGCACTTTATATATCTAACATACCGACTAACTGTTAAACAACATTACAATCATTGTATCTATATTGTAGTAAAAAAAAAATACGTAGCAAAAATCACATATTATAGAGACTATTTTAATGTAAAAGTCAATTTTTTAGCATTTGTATTATGAATTTATGTAACCAAAAAATATTAAAAATCAAGATGCAAAAACACGATTATTATACTATCTGCAGTAATCCTAAAAAAAAAAAATCTGCAACAATGTTTTTCTTTTAGATATGATATTTTGACATTAAAATGCTATAAGCATATCTAATCATCTATACGTGGTATGAACATGATCGGACACACCCAATAAAAGGGGTAGCACTTGTATGCCTTTGGCTTCGGTGTCTTTGTCTCTATCTCTCTCCTAACCAATAATTCTCTCTCATCAAAATAATTTATTTTATTCATTCCAACATCACTCTTTTTCCTCTAAAATACACTAAAGTCACCAAAGTCATCAAACACAAAGTCACTGAAGTCCCACCCAATAAAAGGTTAGCGTAAGACAATTTCCTTCTTAGCAGACAAATAAATAAATAAGGTGGGGAGAGAGATAAACAAGACACAAGAATTTATATAGTTTCAAACAAAAATAAATTGGTTCAAGACTTGTGTGCCTGTAGATTCTCTAACTGAGATTAGTCACAATTAAATAGAGGTGGAAACTTTGTACCAATATCATGATAAAAACAATTATAGTTTCATTTTCAAGCTAGTAAAAACTGTCACATCACTTGAAGGAGTTCACTTACCAACACTGCTACAACCTCAACAAGAACCTAATAATCAGCTCGGTGATACACAACAACCATGTGTTCCTTAAACATGGCAACAGCTTCTCCTATCCTTACAACCTTTTACTTGTAAAAGAGGGTTTTAAAACAAAATTTGATACAACTCTCAACATGTAAAGCTTTAATATACAACTCTCACCGACACATCTTTCAAACTAGCATATAATAGAATATAATATCTAACTTTTGTACATTACCATGATATAATTGGAGTTTAAGGACTGATTAGGATGAAATCAAAGTTAAAATGGAGTTACACAAAAGAGACAAGGTTTAAAGTGCTTCTATATATTTTTTGTCATCTAAAAAGGCCTAGCGACGCATTGTTGCTCACTTGCATTCTATTCAAAAGTAAATAATGGTTTATATATTCATAATATATGTCATTGCTGATTAATTTCTTAATACAAGAATGATTGAAGAACTTCATACCACACTTGAACATATTTATCCCCGACGCTTTGAAGAAATCATTATTCATTCTTTCATGATTTGATTTGATTTCAGTTAAGTTTAACTGTGCATCCAGAAGATATAGAACTATAATAAAGAAGTAACAAACTTTATCATGCGTGTCCTGTCCTAGAAGTAACAAACTTTAATGTGAACAAGCTTTGTTCACATTGAAAATATCGTGCACAACCTTTTATTACTTTTACCAAACAATTACTACCTAATTGAAAAAACATTGACAATATTGAATGATACAGGAGTGGAGAAAAAAGGTGGATTTGAGAAGAAAACTTTCTTCAGCTAAAGGAGATAAAATCTTATTCACTTATTCTGTCTTAGGAAATTCTTCCTTGGTAGCCATGCTCCCTTCTAATCGAGTATCTACTCCTTAAGCAATAGTTTCCTTATTTTGTTTTTAAATGTTTCAAATTGTTGAAATTTTAACTTGTTATCATTAATAGCAAATTTTTTCCATGATCCTTTTGCAATTTCTTCAACATTTTAAGTGCAACCTGTCCCAAATCAATTATCCAATAATATGCCAAATAGATAGTGTTACTATTGACATTTTGAATGTAGAATATCATCATGACCATTTCATTAGTATCAGAGTACTTTATTCTCACCAAAGGTTTGATAAAGGTGTTTAAGAAAATGAGATGTGAAATTGTAACTATTGTTTAATATACTGGAAGACTACGGTTTCCACTGGTTTGACCAATTCTAGCCCTAGAGCAACACAAAGAAACAGTTCCTGTCATATGTAATCAGCACACTATATTAAGGACTCTTGCAATATAACGAAATTTATGCAAACGCTATTTTAACATTTTAATATCTCGTTTTCACCACTACATTCACATGGCTTTGCATGTCATTTTTCTCCCATGTGGTTGAGGGACATGTTTGGCCGCTCACCCTAGAAGTCACCCTAAATTTACTTACCTAGTAATGCAAGAAGTGAAACAAACAATTAAAAGCAAACATATGTATAAGGTATTTCTACATCCTAACAAAGTATAAAATATTTATATTCAACAAAAATAAAATCATGTACAGCATTTAGTTTAACTACTAAGTATTTTTAACACTAAAAACCAGTTTGTATTAGATGCAAAGAGAGTTTTGCACCAAGTCTAAAAATTGGACATATAAAGAAAGTTCTCGGTCCTTTGCTTCAATACTTCCAAAGTCACTGAGATGCTCATTCATAAATCCAAGTAAAATTTTATTCATAGGTCACTTTAGGCAACTTTTGTTACCTTCACCAACATCTTGAACCGCGTCTTTGATCAAAGATCCCACTTGAGCACCTTTTATGTATTCTGAAACAAAAAATAATTCTTAAACAGTTAAATTTAAAACCATAATAAAGGAACAAACACAAGTTTAAAGCAATTATAATTTTTTGAAAAATTGTTTTGCATTTATAGCACTTGCCATTTATACTCGAGGAGTAGACAACTAGGAGCAGCTAGAGAAGGCAACTCTGTTTCTGAAGAGTTAGGGCTACTGCTAGCTTCCTGCTTACAACTTTTAGATTTGGCAGCAGTTGATGACTTGCATGCTTTTAGAAGCTTCATCAGGGAAAGAGATTTCTTCTTACTAGGGGCAGCTTGAGATTTCTTCTTACTAGGGGCTGCCTCAGATTTCACCTTACTAGGGGCAGCTTCAGATTTCTTCTTTCTAGGGGCAGCTTCAGATTTCTTCTTACTAGGGGCTGCCTCAGATTTCACCTTACTAGGGGCAGCTTCAGATTTCTTCTTTCTAGGGGCAGCTTCAGATTTCACCTTACTCGGGGCAGCTTCAGATTTCTTCTTTCTAGGCGCAGCTTGAGGTTTCTTCTTACTAGGGGCCGCCTCAGATTTCACCTTACTCAGGGCAGCTTGAGATTTCTTCTTACTAGGTGCGGCTTCAGATTTAATCTTACTAGGAGCAGCTTTAGATTTCTTCTTACTAGGGGAAGCTTGAATTAATAATAGAGGAGAAGACAACTCTGTTCCATAAGAGTGATGAATATTCCCCATTGTGATTTGTAAATTCAAGTTACTGGCTTTAGGAGTAACTTGTTTCTTAGGGACAGCTTGTTTCTCAGGGGCAGCTTGTTTCTTCATACTAGGAGCACCTTGAGAAGATAATTTAAAAGAAGACAACAATGTTTCAGAAGAGTGACCAAAATTATACATTCTATTTGCAAATTAAAACTACGCATTATGGATTCTTGGATTTTAGAGTTACCTGAATCGAATGACCAAGAAGGCTTAGATGAGCTCGTCGCACGACTATTTTTAGAGCTATTGCCTGCTGCCTTCTTACCACTTACAGTTTTGGTGGCAGCCGGTGGCTTGGATGCGCGTGCCAACCTCTTAGGGGCATCTGCTTTCTTCTTAAAAGAGATAGATTGAGAAAATAATGAACTACCCATGATAGGAGCGCCTGGAGAAGATAATTTAAAAGAAGACAATGTTTCATTAGAGTGATAAAAATTATCAAATTTGATATGCAAATTAGAACTGCACATTATAGATTCTTGGATCTTAGAATTACTGGAATCTAATGACAGTGAAGGCTTAGAGGAGCTCATCGCATGGTTATTTTTAGAGCTACTACCTGCTGCCTTCTTACCAACAGTTTTGGTGGAAGCTGCTTTCTTCTTAAAAGAGTCGGATTGAGAAAATAATGAACTGCCCGTAAGAGCACCTAGAGAATAAAATTTAAAAGAAGACAACATTGTTTCAGAAGAGTGATCAAAATTATCAAATTTAATTTGAAAATTAGTACTACTCATTATCTGTTCTTGGATTTTAGAGTTACCTGAATCTAATGACAAAGAAGGCTTAGAGGAGCTAGTCCCATGGCTATTTTTAGAGCCACTACCGGCTGCCTTCTTACGACGTACAGTTTTGGTGGCAGCTGGTGGCTTGGATGCATGTGTCAACCTCAAAGGGGCATCTACTTTCTTCGTAAAAGAGACAGATTGAGAAAATAATGAACTACTCATAAGAGCACCTGGAAAAGATAATTAGAAGAGTGATCAAAATTATCAAATTTAATAATTATCGATTCTTGGATTTTGGAGTTACCTGAATCTAATGACAGAGAAGGCTTAGAGGAACTCGTCGCATGACTACTTTTAGAGCTCCTATCCACTGCCTTCTTACCGGTTACTGTTTTGGCGGTAGCTGGTGGCTTGGATGCATGTATGGAATCTGATTTCTTCTTAAATGAGACAGATTGAGAAAATAATGAACTGCTCATAAGAGTACCTGGAGAAGACCATTTGAAAGAAGACAACAATGTTTCAGAAGAGTGATCAAAATTATCAAATTTAATTTGAAAAGTAGAACTACCTATTATTGATTCTTGGATTTTAAAGCTACCTGAATCTAACGACAGAGAAGGCTTAGAGGAGCTCGTCCCAGGGATATTTTTGGAGCCACTACCTGCTGCCTTCTTACCACGTACAGTTTTGGTTGAAGCTGTTGACTTGGATGCATGCATGGTATCTGCTTTCTTCTTAAAAGAGACGGATTGAGAAAATAATGAGCTGCCCATAAGAGCACCTGACGAAGATAATTTAGAAGAAGAAAACAATGTTTCAGAAGAGTGATCAAAATTATCAAATTTGATTTGAAAACTAGAACTACACATTATAAATTCTTGGATTTTAGGGTTACCGGAATCTGTTGACTGAGAAGGCTTAGAGGAGCTCGTTGCATGACTATTTTTGGAGACAATACCCGCTGCCTTCTCACCACTTACAGTTTTGGTGGCTGCTGGTGTCTTCAATGCATCTGTAAACCTCATAGAGGCATCTGTTTTCTTCTTACAAGAGACAAATTGTGTTGCAGCTGATTTATTCTTACTAAGAGTAGCTCCAGAATATAATTGAGAAGCCGAAAAACCTATACCAAAAGACTGACCAATATTATCCATTTCAATTTGCAAATTAGAACTACCCGTAGTAGATCCTTGGATTTTGGAGTTAATAGGCTCTGATAACCGAGAAGGCCGAGAGAAGACCTTCAAATGACTATTTGTAGCTTCTGATTGTGTGGGAGACCAAGTACTACTTTCAAATGTACTCTCCCTTGAACCTAGGTTAGATTCTGGAAGAAAAGTAAAAGGTTCCTCAATTCCACGAGATATATCAACATTATCAACGCGTGCCTGTAACAAAACATAATTATCACATCAGTTAAAATAATCTTATGGGGAAAAAATGTCAATGAAGTGACTAGAGCATGGAGTTTGAACTCTAAATTCTAGCTACCTTCTTAGATCTTTTAAGATTTGCGGAAGTTGGTTCTGTTCGTGCAGTTGATATCCTCTTATTAAGGGTAGCTACATCAACTTTTTCCAAGCATGCCTATAATATCACATAATTATCACTATCACATCAGTAAATCTTATGGAAAAAATAAATAAATAAATAAATAAATGTCAATGTAGTCAGTAGAGCATGGAGGTTGAACAGTAAATTATAGCTACCTTCTTCGCACTTTCAAAATTAGCGGAAAGTGGTGGTGTTGGGGAAGTTAATTTCCTCTTATTAGGGGTAGCCTGATAAAATAATGGAGAAGATAATTGTATTCCGGTAGAGTGATATCGATTATCTATTTTATTTTGCAAATTAGAACTACCCATAGTAGATCCTTGATATTTAGAGTTGTCGTGCTCTAATGACTGAGAAGACTGAGAGGAGGCCTTATTTGTAGCATCTGATTGTGTATCGTATCAAGTACTACTTTCAAATGTACTACTTTTCAAACCTATGCCAGATTCACGAAACAAGGAAAAAGGTGCCTCAGTTCTATTTGGTATATTGATATTATCTGAGTGTGCCTGTAATAAGTTGGATTTATCACATTAGTATAATTTTCAGAAAAACTATCAATGTAGTAAGAAGAGCAATGAATGACCATAAGAATTGATTATAAACGTATAAAAACATAAATTTACCTGATTCATGGAAGATGAATTGCAAACGTTAGCTGCCTTTGTAGCCCTTTCGAAAATAGTGGAAGTTGGTGGCTTGCTATTTGTAGCTTCTGATTGTGCACCATACACTGTGCTAATTTCAGATGTACTCCTTGAACCTATGACAGATTCACGAAACGGGGTAAAAGGTGACTCAGTTCTACTTGAGATATTGATATTATCCAAGTTTGCCTGTAATAAGGTGAACTTATCACATTAGTATAATCTTCCAAAAACTATTAATGTAGCCATAAGTGCAATGAATGACCATTAACCATTGATTACAAACGTATCAAAACAAAAAAGTACCTGATTCATGAAAGCTGAATTGAAAACGTTGGCGGCCTTTGTAGCACTTTTGAAAATAGTGGAAGTTGGTGGCTTGTGCGGATTGTTATTTGTAGCTTCTGATTGTGCACCATACACTTTACTACTTTCAATACTCCTTCTCGAACCCATGTCAGATTCACGGAACAGTGTAAAAGGTGCCTCGGTTCTACTTGGTATATTGATATTATCCAAGTGTGCCTGTAATAAAGTGTACTTACCACGTTAGTTTAATCTTTCGGAAAAGAAAATCAATGTAGCCATAAGTGAAATGAATGACCATTAGGCATTGATTATAAACAAATCAAGATCTAAAAATTCACCTGATTCACGGAAGATGAATTGAAAAAGCTTTCTGCCTTTGTAGCACTTTCAAAGTTAGTAGAATTTGGTGGCTTGCGTGGATTGATATTTGTAGCTTCTGATTGTGCACCATACACTTTACTACTTTCAAACGTACTCCTTCTCGAGCCTATGCCAGATTCACTAAACAGTGTAAAAGGTGCCTCTGTTCTACTTCGTATATTGATAGTATCCAAGTGTGTCTGTAATAAAGTGTACTTATCACGTTAGTTTAATCTGCAGAAAACAATCAAAGTAGTCATAAGAGAAATCGATGCCTGTAACCTTCGATTATAAAGGTTTCAAAACATAAAAATTTACCTGATTCATGGAAAATGAATTGGAAACGCTTGCTGCCTTCGTAGCATTTTCAAAATTAGTGGAAATTGGTGGCTTGCATGGTTTGCTCCTTGTAGCAGATTCACAAAACAAGCTAAAAGGTGCCTCAGTCCTACTTGTTATATCGTAATTATCCAAGTTTTCCTGTAATGAAGTGTACTTATCACATTACATCATTGATTAAATTATGTGATACCAAATGGTAACCAACACCGGGCAGACATTCAGACACATCCTACAATAGGATTCCGAGCAAAATGAAGTCATTTAAGAAATTAGAAAATATGGTATCAATATGCTTCAGTAATCAGTAAATGACAAATAACATCTTATACAAACCACAACTTCAGGAATGGTTTGATTTGTCTTCCCCCTGTTACTTTTAGTAACATCTTCACCAACTATCATTAAATCATCAGAGTCATCATCATCGTCAATGTCAATCGCACCATACAGAACCTGCAAAAGTAGGTTATAATTAATATATGAAAGAAAAATAATAGACAGACTATGTGACACATTCATACCACATAATAAAGAAAATAAAAGAGCACAAAATTATATAAACCAAAACAACAGTTCTTATGCATTTTAACACTAAACAAAAATAGAAAACTATGGTAAGATTGTCTTTCCTCCATTTTACTTTTAGCTAATTATGCAAGAAATAATTCCAATACTCTATTTTTTTGCGAGGGTACCAAGACCACTTAACACTTGGTGGTCAAACAAGAGGTATAAGAAATACACTAAAAATGCAGTGGCGATAACAAAGGCCTATATACATCCATATATAAGTTCATATGAAGAATGACCAAAATTTTCAATTTCAAATTTCAAATTACAACTACCTATTGTGGAACCTTGGATTTTACAGTTTCTATGCTCTAATGAATAAGAAGACTTGATGACTATCTTTAGCATGTGATCGCATATCATACCAAGGACTGTTTTTAAATGTACTCTTCTTCAAAACTAGGTCATATTCGAACAACCAGATATAAGGTGCTCACCTATGGAAGGTATATCAACATTAATTAAATTATGTGATACCAAAGAGTGACAATTAAAAGAATCGATCCCACTTACTGGTCCAAAACTTTTCACGGCAGGCTGGGAAAAAGTATAATCGGACACTTCCTGATGAATGGCTTCAATTGACTTCCCTTGGTTGCATTTACTAACTTCTTCACCAATCATCATTAAATCATCAGAGTCGTCACCATCCTCAGATGATAGATAAGAGTCCTGACATTCAACATTGATTAAATTAGTGGACTCAATCCCACTTGATGGTCCAAAATATTTGACATTTGATATTTTCCGCGCAAGGCTAACAGAGTATAATCAAACACTTACTAAAAAGGATGTTGGGTAAAATGTTAGAATCATTTATAGGTCAAAAATTAGAATGTCAATCTGCTGCAAGAAACGACAAATAATAACTAATACAAACAACAATTTGATGAATGATTTCAATTGTCTTTACCTTGTTACTTTCACTAACTTTTTCATCAAGTATCTCTAAATCCTCGGAGTCATCACCATCGTCAACAGATGTAGGAGACACGTGAACATCAACACTGATTGAATTATTTGATACCGTGGGGGAGCCATTAGAATACTCATCCTCAGTTATTTGGGTAAAATTTTCCATGCCAAGTTGATAAATAGTATTATTAGATGCATTCTGGAGAAGGATTTCAAGTAAAATTTTAGAATCATTTACATTATAGGTCAAAAATTACAGTGTCAATCTGCCACAAGAAAATAAATAACAACTAATATAAACCACAATTTGATGAATGGCTTCAATGTCTTTCCCTTGTTACTTTTACTAACCTTTTCATCAAGTATCTTTAAATCCTCAGAGTCATCACCATCGTCAACTGATATATGAGACTCGTGAACATCAACACTGATTGAATTATTTGATGCCACAGGGGAGCCGTTAGAATACTCATTCGCAGTTAGTTGACCAATATTTTCCACACCAAGTTGGCAAACAGTATTATCAGATGCATTCTGGAAAAGGATTTCAAGTAAAATGTTAGAATCATTTATAGGTCAAAAATTACAATGTCAATCTGCTGCAAGAAAATAAATAACTAATACAAACCACAATCTGATGTGTTGCTGCAATTGTCTTTCTCTTGTTACTTTTACCAACTTCTTCACTAAGTATCACTAAATCCTCGGAGTCATCACCATCAGCACATGATAGGTTAGAACCATGACCATTAACAGTGATTGAATTATGTAATACCATAGAGTAGCAATTGGAAGACTCGGTCGCAGTTATTCGTTCCAAATTTTCCTTGCCAAGTTGACAAACAGTATTATCAGATTTTTTCTGGAAAAGGATTTTGAGTAATAAAAAGTTTGAATCACTTAAAAGTTAGAAAAGATAATATTAATCTACTACAAGAAATGACAAATTACTTGATACATACCACAACTTGATGAATGTTGGTTTCACTTGTCTTCCCCTTGTTACTTTTACTAACCTTTTCACCAATTATCATTAAATCTTCTGAGTCATCACCATTGTCAGTGTCAAATACATCAAGCAAAATGGCCTACAAAAGAAAAATACAATCTTCATATATGAGAAAATAAAAAGAGAAACTTTAGATGCTGTAAATCATGGAAAAATTAAAAAAAAAAAAGTTGAAATTTATTATATCAAAGAAATCTGCAGAGCTTGTGCAATTTCAGACTAAGAACAAATTTATATTGAAACCTATGACTCATTGAACTGGCACGTCAACACCGGTAGTAGTACACTGATAAACAATAATTTACAGCTATAAAACCAAAGTTGAATTTAATATCAAAATGGCTTACTTTGTTGAATAGAGAGGTTACAGATTTGGGAACGGCGGCAGCGGCGGTCGGCCTCCTCCTCAATCGGCTGGAAGTTTGGAGACGAACTCCTCCTGGTTGTTGGTCTTTTCGGATCATTTCCGAACGACGCAATAACCGATGATTATACAATTACAGAGTGTTGTTCAAATTTCAATCCAATTATATTCAATCATCATTGAAATGAACGTAGCATAACCAATTCTCCTATGCTTCCCGCGCGTAGTGTTCTTTCAAAATCTTATTTCTTAACGTTAACCCTTATTATGAGGAGTGTAAGTTTTTTTTATTATTACTTGAATAAATAAATAAATTGGGCTGATTAGTGATAATTAATGAAATTTCTCTGTTGATTGATATTCTCCTTAATCGGCGGGAGAAGAGAGTTTGCACTTTGCACAGAGCAGTTGCTTATGCCGCGTTTTGTTCATTCAATTCAAATTGAGATTACTTATTGCCTTAATTAATTATTTGGAAAAGGAAAAGATATAATGTGCCATTGATTTGCAATCAAATTTGAATCTCTTGGGACCAGCGTGTTTCGTTAAAACAAGAAAAATAAAATTAAGTAAATAAATGTTTTCTTAAGCTAATATGCGATGATGTACTTCTTCTATTCTATGAAAATTCATTTTTATAATCTACCTCTTTTGAGGCGAAATAAGTCTTGTTGATGATTGTAAAGGTGTTTCCTTCCCTCGCTTAGTTGCTTTGTAGCTTTGTTTTCTTTTTCAGCTGAAGCCTTTATGTAAAATAAATTGTCTATATTATAAACAAGATACATCATATGTTCAATAAACAAATATCTTAAGTCACTCGTTAACATTCTCCATAAATAAAAAAAACATTCTCCATAAACAAATACTCTTTTTTAAAATTCATTGAATAATTTTATATCAGTTATTCAATAAACTTGAAGGGAAAAAAAAGTTTACTTATATGAGACCAGAGCAAGTAAATAAATATAAACCATCATTTTGGTTCGTGTAACTCGTTGTCACGTTGTGCATCAAACTTGCAAACTTGTGTATCATGCAGTGTCATGGTGGTAATAAGGAATCGCACTATATAGCACTTCTCATCTATAAGAAAAATGCTTGATGGCAGGACAAAGTAACAAGCATGAAGTTGAGAGATAAAATGTTGTGGGGGTAAGGAATTGTGCTACATTACACTTCTCAATCCAAAAATGACTTCTTCATTACCACACTTTCACCGTCCATAACTAAAAACATTCATTGAGAGATAAAATGTATCCTTGAATAGAAGTCCTATTTCGAGGTTCTAAATACATTTATTGTTTTTTTCATACTACATAAGTATAATTAATACCATTATTTTGCTTTGAAATATGAAAAGTCAAAAAAAATTGACAAAATGAAAAGTCAATTGTAAAGTTATTTATATACAAACGATTATTTAATAATATCAATACACAAAATGCAAAATAACTTGTTTCTTAAATTAAATTCATGAGTGAGACAATTCTTGATATGACTATACTTATCTCACAATCGAATTTTGGATAATCATGACCTATTTTTCCATGGAACTGGAGAGTTAACACAAAAAAAAATCATTTCTTAAGTTTGCAAGATCAAACTCTTTTTGTTTCAAGTTTAAGAATGACAATCCTTGCAGAGAATGACTAAACACATATTTAATATAAGGTTGAGAAAAAATATTCCTCGTATAATGGTTCCCAATAATAAGCAACTTCCCATAATATTTAATAAAATTTTAGTGGAAGTTGTGGCTTGTGTGCATCTAGCAACTTCCTGGCCTCTGGATTGCTAGCTAAACCATGATTTGATTTTAACCAAGTCTAGCAAACTTCATTAGGCTGCAGAAAGATTTCAAAAGACAGATTTATGTGGTTTATTTGTTGTGAGTGCTGTTAGATTTTTCTATAAACAATCATCTTTTTTATAAATATTTTGCTTGCATTTAACTTTTACATTACAACTTCATATCTTGTATTGTCTCTAATAGTAATCTGGAAAATTGGTCTTTGCTTATCGTCAATGCACAAGTCCAACTTTAATAGTTAGATAGAGAGCTGGAACTACTTTGCTCGAATCCAATTTATACTAGCTACTTTGCTAGATAAATAATCAACCTAATATAAGTTCATTTTGAAGAGGAATTCAATTTTGACAAAAGATAATATAGTATCCTCACATTGACGACACATGAAATAAAAGAGAAGCTCTCTCCTTCCGACATCATACAATTCAACCATGAAAGTCCTAATATCCTATTTTGCATTCTTAAATTTGAAATTCAATGTTGGATTAGAGCATGGCAATAAGCTTGGTGATTGAATATAGGGTTCACATTATCCTCTGACATCGGCTTTTGTGATTGAAACACATTGAAGGAATTCGTGAAAGCACACACATACATGTTCCAACCGACAACATCGAGCAAATAAAAGGATGAAACTGATAAAAAATTGCAGCAGCATTGGTAAGCAGTTAAAAGTTTTAATTATAACTATTTTTATAAGTCACGTGTATAACAAGTGGTGTCTTCTCTCAAAAAAAAAAATTGTATCTTGTTAACATTGTAAAAGTTGTTAACAATGCCAACCTTGTTTCAGGAGGTCGAGAAAGACGCATCTACATCGAACTTGAACCTCCAGGGAGCTGATCTTGTCCATCTTGGTAAATGGTATACGACCTTTGTTCGGTTGTGGCTTCATGGATGCGTATTCCTCAAGTTCGCAGCCGCAAGCGTACCACTTTTGTATAGGAAATAAGTTCTTTCAATTTTTTACACACATCCTACACAAAATTTCCAGAGTTCTTTCAATTGTGAGATACCGAGTTCAATTTTCTAACATAAAAATGAAAAAGAAAAACCTATGTATTAGCTATACTTTAGAAAAAGACATACATATATAGAGGAATACAACTATTGCTAGCCGTTAAGAGATATATGATATATCATATCAAAAATTCAGATGGATGAGTCTACTACTACTTGAAAGTTGAAGGCATTTCCTACTAAAAAAGAAACAACAAGATTAGAAGTTCCATTTCCACCTTGTAGCAATGGCATAAATGAGGAAAAATGACGGCAAATTTACTTTAAGACCATAATTAAACTCCTCAACCCCTCCTAGCTATCCTTTTTCATATAATAGAATTAATTTTAAAAAATCGTTTAATACAAAATTAATCTATGTGACGAACCAAACACATGTTAATTAGTCATTAACACACAAATTAAGAAATATAAGCTTCGTTTACTTTGTAAAAATATTTCTATTTTTCACTTTCTAATACATGCCTTGCTAATAAGATGTAACACTCTTAACATAAACAATATTAATAGAGAGAAGATGAAATGTTAATTAAAGATAATATAATTTTTGGAAATAATAGAGATAATTTTTTTAACATTTTCTTTGTTTTTAAAAAAAATCCACATAGTTGCGATCACTTCAAGAGTCTAAGTATCTTCTTGTTAGCAAGTAAAATTAACACAAATTTTTAAAAAATAAAAATTGAAAGAGTATTCACAAAGTAAACGAGGTCTAACTGGCTTGGTGGATCTATAAAAAAATTGTCTCACCTCTTGAAAAAAAAAATTTGTCTTACGATAATGTCCTTCATTAATATTAAGGAAAAATTATTCTTCAAAAAGATGAATATTATGGGAAATGAAATTACTAGAATTAAAAAAAAAATAGAGTAATAAATAGTTAGTTCTATTATAGTAAATTAAGACTAAAATTTTTCTGGAAAATTAAGACTTTGTTAATATTACAAAAGGATATATGAAATAAGAAAGTTCTTTTTTAGGTACAAATTAAAATAAGACAGTTTATTTAAAAAAAAAAGAGGCATGTTAACTTGTGTCTTTAAGGCACAAGTTAAGAAACTAAAAAGGGAATTAAAATATAATTTTTGTATTGAAAAGATAAAATTTTAAAATTTTAATACATTGAATGCACAATTTCTAAAAAATGTTTCTATGTTTAGTTTCTAAATTTGTGTCTCAAGGGCACAAATTAGTATTTCCCTTAAAAAAAATTACAAAAATAAGACAATTATATCTATGATGTTGTATTAAAAATGTCAGCAACACACTATTTAGTGTACACTTTTCAATTCATTCATTTTAATTGATTAAAATTTACAATGTCATCAAAATTGTCCCTACGAAATTCTCACTTGTTGATACATATTGACTTCACATCTATTTGTGGCTTTCTGGATGACAAAAGTATAACTTTCCACTTCTTTAATTTTTTTAAGAAATCAAATGTAATCTAACATGAAATGCCTTTTTGTTTGCAACTTTTTTTAAACAATAAAGGGTAAAAATACTCCATCTAATCTTATATATAAGATTCTTTAAAAAAAATCTTATATATAAGAGAAAGTACAATAACTTTTAGACCAAATATATTAACTTCTATTTTGTTAAAAAAAATCGATTTTTTATATATATAGTACTGAGGGGAGTTCAGTACAATGAACACAACAGTAAAAAGAGAAAATAAGTTATTCCATATTCTTTTTCAACAAACAAAAAAAAACTTATATGGGGTTTGGGTAACACCTTCAAAACTTCTTTTTGAGAAAAAGAAAAATAGGGGAGATGAATTTTTCAAAAGAAGTTTAAAAAAACAACTCATTTGAAGTTTAAAGTTAGAAGGGGAAAAAAAAAGAGTTTTTAAAAATTCGATGATGATGCCATCATTGCTCACATATAATTTGAGGAGTGCAGATTTGGAATATCAGAAAAGGGGTCGATTCAATATATAGAAGCACATTGTATGATTGTAAATAAAAGATGTTAAAATTTGTGGTCCAAGATGAACCAATCTCTTTAGAGTTCCCTTTTACCCTTTTATATGGAATCCTTGTTCTAATATTTTTTAGAATTAAATGGTCTTTTGGGTTCTGAATTTAATTTAAACATAAAATCATGTTGGCTATGGACTTTCGATACAGCATAAATATTTTATGCAACTTCAACTTCAATTTTTAGGAGAAAATTGATGGAACTGGAAACTATCAAATTACAAAGAGAAGAAAATATTAAAGATCAAAATCTCTTAAAAAAAAGAGGGTTAATATTGCAAGGGATCAAAAGTGGATTATCTTTTATTTGTTTTCTTACTACATTGAATATTGCCCCATATTGTGAATGAAATGAACCGGACATCCTTTTTGTGTAAACAAAAAAGGAAGAATGAAAGAAACAAAAAGAAGGAATTTGTAAAAGTTGAATTTCTAAATTGGATGGATAATTGCAAATCGTCTTAACCAAATTGAGATTAGAAAAGTTCAAGACTCAATAGAAGAGTATAGAAAGAAAAAAACTACTAAAACAACAAACAAACCAAAAGGATAGAGATGATGATGATGATGATAAAGAAATTCTAAAAATGCTATAAAATTTGAGTTGGTTTCACATAGTGGGCGGTTTTAGCTTTTAGTATTGATCTGTCTAATGAAGATCGAGAGAAGAACACAGTTGTGCTTGGTGTTCCGTTGCGGTGGAGGTTGATCATTCGCAGTGGAGAAGAATTATGCATGCAAACACGTTAGCACTCTTACACTCAAGTCAGTATGAGAATGAGGTGGATACGTGTGAAATGAAGTAAAAGTGAATTGTACCTTGGGGGTGACGTCCAGTCACCCTTATATAGGTGTGTAAGAGGATAATCGTCTCCGTAAAATGTGGTAACTCTTCAGGAAGAGATTAGAGATGGCCTTAACGGATCAGATGGACTTATGTGCGCTCCAATGCAGTGCTTCACATGGAGCTTACCCTGTTCCATCGCCGTCATGGACCAGTTTTTATTGAGTCTTGGCTGATTGGGTCTTGCCTTGTTGGGTCTTGCAGCCTGTCCAAAACAAGTATATTTTGGGTTTTAATTTTATAGGGGCCAAAATTATTTTAGGATGATAGAATTGATTATTATATGTTTAGTTGAAGTTTTGAATTGGAGTTTTTTATTATAAAACTTATCTTAACACTTTTTTTAGGAACTTATCTTAACACTTAAATTTATTGTTTAATTTATTTTTACAAAAATGTATTCAAACAAAGTTCATTTTATCTTCAACTTTTTTTTTTGAAGGATTTTTTTATGTTCAACTTTTTTTTTAGGTAAAATCGATTTTACATAATAAATTTACTCAAAATCAATTTTAACAAAACAAAATTAAACATGTTGGGACATTTGTTATGAATTCATAGACAATTACTTCCCCAATCATTACTATGAATAATATTCTCTATTCATCTTCATTTATTAATTGATGTAATATGTTTATAGTATTCATCTGTCCGGTGAAAACAGATGGAAGCAACGGTAACAGTGTGGTGCTCTGGTGTGGCGGTGACGAAGTCTTCACCGTGGAATGGAGGGTGCCCGCAGGCACATTTAACACTTCAACGCTCAAGTCAGCGTAGGAATTGAGGTTGAATGTGTAAAAATATATGGAAAACAAATCGTATATTGAGAGTGACGCGGAGTCACCCTTATATCGAGGAAGGAGACTCTAACTGCTTCCTTGAAATGTGGCACCTCATCATGGGGCTATTGGAGGCCGCGTGTGCGGCGTAGGATGAACGAGGGCGTGCTTCAGTGAGGTAGTGTGCACCATAGTTAATATGCTCACTCTGATGGAGTGTCTTGATCTGGAGGTTTCTTTGCCCACATGTCAGTGTTGGATTGTCTCTCTCACCCGTCGAGAACAAATATAGTCCAAATATATCAATTATTCAATGAATCTTGAAAACGGAATAAACATAATATTTGATTATATTAATGAATGAAGGAGTAGTTTTTCTTTTTCTTTCTGCGTAAAAAGATATAGCACTTTATATTTTTTTTCAAAGTTATAATGTTTTTTTTTATGCCAGAAGGCATGTAAAGTGCGTTGTTCACACTCTTTGCAATAGTTCCAACGGATTTTAACATATTAACGTATTAAATGTAATTTTAGTCGTCGATTGTGCAGTCCTTACCCTCTACATTATTTTAGCAATTTTAGCACATTACATGTTTCTCAAGCAATTTTGTCAAATAAATGTTTCTCAAGCAATAAATGATGCCGAAATTTGTTGCCTTACAATAAATGATGCCACCGAATTTTTAGATTTTAGGAGTTTACTTTTAGCAAATGCTAACAATAATTTTACATTGCCAGCGTGCAATAATTAAACTCTGAAAAAGAATTCTTTTCAATATAATTTGTCTTTTTTTTTCAATTTTTTTTCTTAAAACATGTTCTTAGAACATTTATTAACAAAAAACCATAATTGCTAGCTAACAGATATTTGATGCAAGGTTAAGTAAAATATGCAATCTCAACTAAATCGAGAAGAACAACAAAATTGGTAAACACCTATCAAATTACGAGGAGTGAAAAAGTACAAAAAGATCAAAATCGGTCAGAAAAATAGAGTCAAAATTACACAATTGCAATATTTTAATTTTTTTTATAATATTTTGAACTACACAATTGTGACACTCAAAACTTAGAAGTCAGTGCATTTAAGTGTTACGTGTACTTGACTATATTGCTCATTACTATGAAAGAAATCAAGTGGACTTCCATTTTGTCAGAAGAAAAGAATGAAATAAACAAAAAAGAAGGAATCTATAATATGCTAAAAAAAGGGATCTGGAATAAAAGCTGAATTGCTAAATTGGATACAAAATTACAAATCATCATCTAACCAACCAGATCTCAATAAGAAAAGAGCAATATACTAAAAAGTAAAAACCATAAACAAACCAAAAAGAAGAAAAAGAGAAATTAAGATGATGATAATACAACTAATAAATATAAATATAAATAAGAAAAATTATTGTTTGAGAAAGAGAGTGTAAAGAAAAGAATCACATCACATCACATCACAATCATTCTTTTCTCACATGGTAGTAATTAAACTCAAGAAAAGCAAAACAAACCCAAAGTAAAATCCCATAACCAAACCAACCCCACCACTCTTTTCCTTCCCACCACTTCCACTAGTGCTGTTTGCACCTCCAGCTGTTGTGGACCCCACCACCGGCAACGGCATGACGGCTGAAAGTGTCTCCGCGTTCACCTCATGCTTCATTGGCTTCCCATCGACAACAGGTCCTACTTGCCATACCTGACTAACATTGTCCGACTTTTCCGGCAACTTAACTCCGGCAAATATCGTTATAACACCGTTAGATTCTTCAGCAGCCAACCCCCATGTTTCAACGGAGAGGCTTTTTACTTCGGTAATGCCTCCGTAAGAAGTTAGGTTATAAGTGTGAACACCAAGTTTACTGTTGATTTTGTATGCTATGAGTGCTTGTGCTCCAATCATTTTACCTCCGGTAGGGTTAATACCCCATGAAACCCAATCATCTTTAGTCTTTGGTGTAGCGGAGAAGGCGACGGCGATGGAGCGGTTGGTGGTGTTGTAGGAAAAGTGGAGTGTGGCTGAAAGAGCTGGAAGATTTGTGCAGTTTGTGTATGTACGGTTTGATGGAAGCTTTTGAGTATCACATTTGAGAGCTGAGTGTGAAGGTGTTATGAGAGAGATGAAGATGCAAGTGGAAATGGTGAGGGCTAAGATAAGAGAAGAAGAAGAAGATGAAGCCATTGTTGAAGAAAGAGAGAAGAGAATAAAGCGAATAGGTTTTGAGCTTTGGGGTTAGGAAGTGGGATATATAGTAAAAATGGAACGTGTGGTGAGGAAAATAAAATAAGAAGGATAGTGCAAGTGGGGTTTCTTTTTTTAGTATAAAAAAATAAAATTTGAGTTTTGTGATATTTTTGAAAGGGATGGAATTTTTTGTTTGTAGAAAATATTAGTTTTATAATAATATAGAGATTTTTGCTATGAAAATATTTTTAGAGATATTTTATATATGAACATATTGATAGATACATTTGTATATAGACAAAAAGATATTAATTATCATGATGTACTATTCTGTATATAGTTTTTTTCTCTAAAAATTAAACATATTATGGAAAGTAATAAAATATGAATCAAGGTTTGTGTAAAATTGATTTGCACATTGTTAATGTATATATAGATTGAATATATTTCTAATACTGTGAAATAAAATTATATAGATATTTGTCAAAAAAAAATTATATAGATATTAATGATATTTTACTGTTTTATCAAACATAATACTTTTTTTAAAATATGTCTATATACTATGGCATGATAATTAGATATGAATGGATGTGTGTAAAGTTTATTTCCATTGTTAAGAGAATCCATACCAAAGCACCCTATTTTGAATGTTAAAGTGGGTTATGTATTTGCATATCATCTATTTTTATAATTTTTAATAATCTCTTCAACTTATCACTTAAAAAAATCTTACTTAACGGATCCCACTAATAACTCAATATCATTATATTTCAATAAAATTTATTTATTTTTATACGATCTTATAAGCATAATCCGCAAAAATTGAAGAGTGGGAATGTGCTTCCGCAGCTACCATTCTCTATAAACACCCAACATTTTATCTCAACAATGAATTTGATGATAAATAGGCGAAGTATCCACCATTACAAATGGTCTAATGTAAATAAGTTACGTTTAAATCTACTTGGGTTGACCTAGTGGTATTGGTTTGAGATCTGGTAGTGTGCTCCTCCTTGAGGTATCAAGTTCGATTCTCTTCAATGCCAATTCAGTTGGGCTAATTTAACTTCTTAAAAAAAATTGCATTTACAAAATGTT
>Ga0228710_1003571_pt1 | contig 24691 bp, 11 predicted proteins | sample MedpolnodulmetaG_FD_177995 | JGI IMG/M metagenome (GOLD analysis project Ga0228710, IMG submission 177995) | Root nodule microbial communities from Medicago polymorpha collected in Santa Monica, California, United States - pink nodules | ecosystem: Host-associated > Plants > Roots > Nodule...
CTTTTTTCCTGCTCTTTTCACTACAAATTACAAAATTGCGTGCTGCTAGTCATCCATCTGTTTTGTAATTTACAACAAAATTTGAGATAACTATCAGACTAAAACTGTTTAACCCTAATAATAATAATAATTATGCATAAATTACCAGGACTTGTGAAAAAAGCAGTATCCCAAGCAATACTCTGGCGCAAATTAAACTTGTTGTTTTCATCAATCTCATTTGGTTGAGGTTCCCGCTCCCACTCTTTGAATTTGGTAACAGCATCATCGAATTCGTCTCTCGAATTTGAAGTGCAAAACAACTCTAAGGAAACAAGAAGAAAGGAGTCGTAAGAAGAAAATGAAAATCGGAAAATGTATAAAGAAGTTCGGAAAAAGAAAAGAAACCTGATGAATGATGGTGGAAGGGATTGGCGATGAGAGAATCGTCGGCGGAAGAAACGTCGATGAGACTCATGCGTCGATCGTCGTTTGTGAAAGAATCGTCTTCGTCGTCGTTTTGAGAGATTGTCATTGTCGTTTCGCTGTGAAAAGAAGAAGAAGTGCGGTTTCGCTATTGCTTGAATATTTGTAACTGACTGAGATGAGATAACATGTGAGACTAATCACCCTCGCGCCAAAACAGTGTAAAGTAGGGTGTATTTGGATTGGAAATGGAATTTCAAAAGAATTTTAGGTCATAAAAAATGTTTCATCATGTCAATCAAGAATTTTAATGAGAAATGCTAGCAACACACATTTTAACACATATTTTTTAACACATTCTCTTTGATTGGTTAAAATTCACATGAGACCCACCAAATTTATATGGGACTCACATGATTTGGTAGGTCTCATGTGAATTTTAACCAATCAAAGAAAGTGTGTTGGAAAGTGTGTGTTAGAATGTGTGTTGTTAGCATTCCTCATCATAGTGAGTCTTTATTTTAGTTTCCTAGAAAAATTTGGAGACAAATTCGGTAATTAAAAAAAATAATATAAGCCTCGAGAAAAAATTTTGTATGAATGATTTTTGTTTGGTGTGTAAATGGTCGACAAACTCTTCATACAAGTGTTATCAAACGTTAAATTTAAGCGTTCTTGAGTCGCTTGATGTGTCTAAACTTTTTTGGGTTGTTTGATGTGTGTTTGAATGAGATAATTGAGATTTTAGAAAATTTAGAATTTTAAAGTTTTCAAAAGTTTTACTTAATTTCCCTTAATTTATAAATACTTTTGCTTGGCAGATGATTAAATGCTTGGGTATAAACTTTTTGTGTTTTTAGACCAAAAAAAAAAAACTTTTTGTGTTTGAATAGTTTGACCAGATAAAATATATGTGAGTTATTTTTATAAATTTCAAAAGTTGAGATTAAAAATATAAATTTTAAATGAATTGGTTCAAAATGAAAATTTTAAAACACTCGATCAAATTAGAAATTTCAGAAAACTATTTCCACCAATCTGCATAATTTGGAAAATAAATAGACAAGAATATGTAAATTTAAAACATAATAAAGACTAATTTGCATAATCTTAAAAATTAATTAAATATTTTTTGCGTATTAACTTTTAACCTTTTGGTTTTTAGGGAAGGAAACCTAGTAATATAGATAATAAAAAGATGCTACTCAAGCAAAATTATTTAGGCTTTGTTTGCGAGTTTAAAGAGGAGGGAAAGGAAAAACATGGAAAATATGAAAGAAAATGGAAAAATCTTTCAATTTTTTTAAAATAGTGGTTTTTTAGAGAATGATAAATTAATGCATATGATTACTATATTTTTAATTTTAAAAACAATATAAACATATATTAAATTTAATGAATTCATATAAACCCCCCAAGTAGTTCCCCAAATGAGGAGGATTTAGTATTATGAAGAAAAGTTAACCGCTCAAAGCCATTCCCTCACATTTTCCTCTATTTCTTCCACTTGCTCATTCCTTTTTTCCCAAGACTAATACTTTTCTCAACTTATGCCTTACTAGCGCGTCCTGTAAATTTTACAAAAATGTCAATGAAGTTTTCGGATTTTAAAATCCGAACTGATTTTTCACTAATTCGGATTTTATAATCGGAAATATGCTTATGTATAATTAGCAATCAGAATCTCTCATATTTCAGCAATTTTGAATTTTGCTTTTAAAAACAACAAAAAAACAAAGTAAAAAGTTCTAAAAACATGTCAAATAAAAATACCACCAAAAAATTCTAAAAATCAAATAAAACTAGTGCAATTTTTTTCGAATTTTTCTGAGAATATTAAAAAAAAGGGTATAAACGATAAAATATTCCTGATTTTATGGGAAAGTTTTGGAGCAATCCGATCAAGTTGTCCGAAAACCAGCTATTCTACTAAGAACGGCTAATAATGACCCAAAACAGAAGGATAAGAGTTAGATAGATTAATATTGTCCTTAAAATGATTGTCCATGTTACAAACATGTTCAGAATTTATGCTGATAAAGTTCGGATTATATAATCCGAACTGTTTTTCCCTTGAAAAATTGTGTTTAGTGGGTGTTCGGATTCAATTATAATCCGAAAAATAAAGAAACGCGTCCTATTTTTTGAGGTTTTCGAAATCCGAATTGATGAAAAACTATTTTTTTTCACCCCATAACAAAGGAAAACTAAGTTCGGATTTTAAAATCCGAAAACCTCATGGACTTTTTGTAAAATTTAAGGGCGCGCTAGTACGACATGGGATAGAAAAAGTAATAATCTTTTCCCAAATCTTTCCCTCAGAACTCGCAAACAAAACCTTAGGGCTTAGAGTATATTTAAGTTGTCTTTGTTTAGAGTAAATTAGTTCCATGTAATTTACCTTTGACTTGAGTCGTCTATGTTTATCTTAACAAGGTTACATGTTGCTTTTAGTAATTGACAACGTCAAAATCACGAGCTTGAAGTTTATTTAAGTTTGGTATAAACAATGATATAAAGAAGGTTTAAATATGTGTTTAGTCCCTGCACTTTGACCAATTTTTGGTATTGGTCCCTACACTTTTTTTGGTTTGATTTAAGTCGCTGCACTTTGTAAATAATTTGTTATTGGTCTCTAGGGTAGTTGACTGTTAAAAAAAAACTAACATAGTGTCATGTGGCCCAATTATTTCATGCCACGTGGCACACCACAAGACGAAACTAACAGAGTGCCACGTGGCCCAATTCTTTTAATTTTAAATTTTTGTCATGTTGTGTGCCATGTGGCACGAAATAATTAGGTGACATGGCACTCTGTTAGTTTTTTTTTTTTAACAGTCAACTAATAGAGGGACCAATAACAAATTATTTACAAAGTGCAAGGACTTAAATAAAGAAAAAGTGTAAGAACCAATACCAAAAATTGATCAAAGTGCAGAGACTAAAACACACATTTAAGCCTATAAAGAATACTGCCATTTGATCTCTTCTGCTATGGAGCGGTGCATCACGTGAGCTATAAAAAATGCAGCTTCACTAGGAGAGGAGATGCATTTTAAAACCAATTTGACGACATTCTCATTTTTAACTTTTATCTAAACATTCAAAATAAAAAATTATTTGATTTAATACAAAAAAAAATAAATAAGGAGATTTAATACAAAAACATATTATTAAAATAAATCAACAATTTAATTATTAAACTATATTTTTTATGTTTCATTAATAACTAATACTCATTAAGTAAAAGAGAAGACCATCAATATCAATGTTTGTTGAGCTTATAGAAATATACTAATCTATCTTTCACTACCGTTGACAAAAGCAGCTCAAACTCAATTGGGAAAGATGCATTGATAACTCATTGAACATAATTGTCAAAACATGCTAAAGAATTTGAGGTTGAAGAAGGATATTGATAGATATTTAACATAAAAACTAACAACTGTTGTAAAAAAACAAACCAAGAATTTGAGGTTGAAGAAGGATCAATATCAAACATCTCCTACATCCACATAACTTTGTTCTATTTTTCTTTTTCTTCCACGCTTTTTTGTACCTTGTTTTGGTGTATTAGACAAAATCTTGAGACGAAAACTTTTTAATGAAGTTCCAAATATGCTTGCAAGATTAGTAAAAGCAGTTTCTGCATCGCAACGTTTTTGGAAAACAACTGGCGTTTTTAGTCTTCTCCAACAGTTCAGTCTTCCATTCAATTAGGGGTCCAAAGTGGCAAAAAATATTGTTAAGAAACGTTGTGGAACGGATCAAATCGAAGTTTGTAAACTTAATAGTGAGAGCAGTTGGAGAACACTGGTAAGCATGTTCCACATTTCCTCTGGTATCTTGATGCATTAAACACAATTTTTTACTAATTTCAGCAGCTTCCAAAAGCTCCATTGACGTTGACATAGAAGCAGCAGCTTCTATATACAGAAGTTTTTTTGTTGACAATTTCTATATAGAGAGGTTAGTTTTTTTTTTTTTTTTGACAAGTTATAGAGAGGTTAGTTACTATTTAGTATGTTTTCTATTCCAAAAGACGTGCTTTGTATATTACCCCATGTTTTCCTTTTATACTATTTTTCAACGAATCTTTCTTTAATCCTTTTTTCTTACGAATTTCTTTTCTTTAATCCTTGTTACACTACAGTTTTTTTTAAAATGATGTCTAAGTGCCTTTATTTTTTTATTTATTTACTTATATATTAAATTATTGTTGTTGTAAATAAAATATGAAGACTTGATGGAAGTTTTTATTAAGTTTGTTTTATCCGAATGTAACGTAATAATAATTTTATTGTTTAACCAATATAGTGTGGTATAAGTGGTAGATGTTTGGACCATTTTACCAATTAATTCAAAGTCCGATCCTTTAAATGGATTGAATCCATAATACTTATAAATTAGTAGTGTTATGTTAAATCAATTTGTCAAAGATTCATACAGTCATACTATGGTGATCTTATTTACGACATGTTACTAATCATATCAGAGTTCGGGTCACTTTGACGAAAAAATGAAAGTGAATTTTGGACTTGGATCATGAAACTCTTCCTGTTGTTGTAGTCAGAAGGTGAAATCAATATAAAAGTTGTTCTTCACAATGAAAATATTAAAAAAGTGGGTCTTATTTGAAATTTTAGAAAAGTTGATAAATAAACGTCTAGGAAGTGTGAGCGAATTTTACTTTGTAATAATTTTAAGGCTTAAACGTATTATTCACTCCCTAGGTTTGTAAAAGTAACGATTTTAATCCCCTTTTAATAAAGATTACTGTTCTTCCCCCTGTACAAAACACTCGCGCCCTTCCTAAAATACTCATGTGTTAGTTAAGTAACGCAAGTGTTAAAGTCTGTATTACTTAACTCACGCTGCATGAGTTAACTCACGCCAGTTGCAATTTCCTCGCCTCTCCTGCATGCTATTAATTCCTCGCCTCTCCTGCATGCTATTATTGGTCGATTTTATTGTATAAATTTCTTTGTAAATTTTGGTGGGGCCTAATTTGATCTATATGCTTGTTGTTTTGTCTATATTCATGCTATATGCTTGAACATGCTGCGTCATGTGCATCATCTCCGTTTTTGCTTACACGTAACACATCCTAATATCTATATATTCTTTCTCTTGGTATAGTATAGGGTACCATAATCTCCACAATACATATTTATATTCCTGGACGGATCTTTGTGGACCCAGCAGCATGCTTTTGATTCAAATTATAACGAGCTAACTATTATGAATACATGATTGAAGTCATGACAAAAGAAATGTAAGAAAATGATTGGGGTCTATTTTATTCAAGCATGCAGGAGAGAATTGAAAATTGCAACTGGCGTGAGTTAACTCACGTGGGCCAAAATACCCATGCGTGAGTAACTCACTCTCACGCATAAAATACAACTTGCGTAAGTTAAGCCACAAGTTAAGTCACGTAGTGTGACTTAACTTACGCAGAGGTAATTTGGCCAATGCTGCAGGGCGCGAGCGAAAAGTGCAGTGGGAGAGCGGTAATCTTTAAAAAAATGGCAAAAGTGACCCGTATGCTTAAGAAAATATGCTTTTTTGGCCTTCTAACATAAGAAAAATATGCTTTTTGGTCTCTTATCTTTACAAAAAGTTGCAATTATTGCCCTTTTTTGAGACACGCGTCTTCTCAGCAATTTTGGGACAAAAGGGGCCAAAATTGTTTTTTTTATTTAGGGGTTAAAATTGCAACTTTTTAAAAGTTAAGATATCAAAAATGCAGTTAAACCTAAAATTAAAATTCATGCCCAAATATCGTTTGGAGACTTGAGTGCTTTTTTTTTTTAGAAAAAAATAATATTATTTTTAATTCTAAAATTAAAAGCTACTAGGATTAAATTTTTCTAAAATCTATTTTTTTTTCAAAGCTATTGGTCTTTTTTATTTTGACAAAAAAATGATCTGGTCTCTTTAAACAATTGTTAAGTTCTCAATATAGATCCCTTCAAAAAAAAGTTGTCAGTATAGAATAGAATAATACAATACAGCTTGATCTATAGATCATATTAAAAGAATGACCAAGGATATTACCAAATTAAGTCTCTTTTCCTCTAAAAAAAAAGTCTTCACTTTAAACAATTTGTTAAGTTGCCAATATAAATTTCCTTCAACAAAAAAAGTCTCAAATATAAATTAGTTGGATCCAAATTGATAAAAATAGGTTAAAGAATGACCAAGGAGATTAACAAAGTCTTCATTTTTTTTTGAAAGAAAGAATTAACAAAGTCTTCATGATTATTTTCCAATTAATTCCACCAATATATTATTATTTAGGCCGTGATACAAACTTGCAACCAATAGAGTTTTAAGAGCACAGATCATCACTATTTCTTAAGAAAAAAATATATCTCCATAATTATAGTTTTCGGGTTATCTATATTTTTGGTCCTTATAAATATTTTTTTTAAGGATGGTCCCTATAAATATTTAAACTTCTCATTTTAATTTCTTTAAATAGTTTCCTTCAAAAAATTAGTTAAATAGTTTAATTACATATATAGCGAATCCTAACGTTGAAAATGAAAAAATCGTTCAATATTTATAGAATATGAAAATCCGTTAGAGAACAATTATTATATGTATATTTATATATCGTCTCCACTACTCTAATTTCTGGGTTGTCCCACCGTATTGTGCACCAACTATTTGCTTTAAACAACATGATATCTTTGAACAAAAAAAAAAAAACATGATATCTCTTATTTATCTATCATATACAATGAGGTACTAGTCAAGCAAAATTGTTTTAATTTCAACTTATATATAAACTCAAAATAAAACCAATTAATTTAACACAAAAAATTACTAAAATTAATCAATAATTTATCAATTAAAATATATTTTGTATATTTCATTAATAACTAATGACCAATAAAAAAAATAATAGACCTTTTCGAAAAAATATGATTTGGTAACAACTTTTGTGACAACCTTTATTTTTCTCTTTGTATTAGTCGAAAACAATATATATAGAGAGAGAAGAAGAAAAAGTAAGAAGATAACTTGAGTATAAGATAGAAAGTTGTTTGTTACAAAATGATTGTACAAATATCATTTCTCAAAATATATATATGTATAGACAATGGTGGTTGAGTCTAACAAAATATACTAATTTATTTGTTACAACGTGACAAAAAAAAACTGTTCAAACCATGGAATATAATTGTGTATGGCAACAAATTCTTAAGAGGAGACCTATAGATTCAACCAAAAAATATAAGAATGCAACAGTAAGGTTTCAAATTAGCAGCAATGTCGCTGTACATTATGTGCTTCAAATGAGCACCTGTGGAGGATATGGTATGGCATGCATGGAGAAAAAAAATGAAGGAATGGATATGAATCAGTAATCAAAACCTTCAGTTTCAGAATAATAATGCACCAGTATTCACAGATATAACATGTCAAACAAAGTCATATACTAACTTAAACTTCGAACTTTGTTCATATTAGTCCCAAAACATATCCATCAACATATTTAAATGGAATTGTTACTATCCCCAAAAGATTTCTATATATATCATCAATTAGTGAGCTACTCAATTCAATTGATTAGCATGCTAGCCAAGTTAGTAACTCATCAAAATATTAAAACTAAGAGTGTCGATCGATATTGACATAAACTTACCACTAATTGTCAAGGCATCAAACTGCGGGGGCATCCACAGAACTTTTTGCTTTTTTGCTTTTTCTGCCTCGCTTTCCTGTGCCTTTCTTTGGTATACGAGGCAAAATCTTAAGGCGGTAACTTTGTAGTGAAGGTCCAAATATGCTATACTTTCCAGCACTACTAAAAGCAGTTTCTGCATCACAGCGTCTTTCAAAAACAACTCTAGCGCGGTTAGTCCTCTCTAGAAGCTCAGTCTTTGATTCAATTAGCGGCCCAAAGCGGCCAAAGATCTTGTTGAGATCCGCTGTTGAAGGAACCGAATCCAAGTTTGTAAATTTCAGGGTAAGAGAAGTGGGAGAACTCTCATTCACATTTTCCACATGGTTGGAAGGTTCTGATCCGAGATTTCCATTGGATTCTTGATGCATTAAACCCAAATTTAGGCTAATTTCAGCAGCTGGCAAAAGTTCCTCTCTTTCATTCTGGTTTTTTAACAGTGTCTCCTCATCAGAAATGCTTTGAATTATTCTATCAGTCCAATAAGAATCATTGCAAAGGGGCATTGGTGTTGGTGTTGACATAGAAGCTGTAGCAGCAGCTTCTATAGAGGTTACCACTTCAGTCTCACCACCATGCTCTTGTTCTAAATATAATCCCAGCTCCAGAAAAACAGAATCGTTGCGGCCGGTGAATTTTTTAAATTCAGCAAAGAAATATATCATGTCACTTGAGCAACTTTCTCCTGCAGGATCTGTGGCAGCTAAGCAAAGCTGAGACTGCACCTCACCAATGGATACATTCTGTAATTGGGCAAGGTTTCCAGTTTGGGAATTATTGAAACAATCATCAGAAGTATTGTAAGGTACCTTCCGTTTCCTGCCACGCCGTTTTGAAGTTGAATTATTAGCAGCAATGTGGGAATTACTGAAACAATCATTAGAAGTATTGTAAGCTGCCTTCGGTTTCCTGCCACGCCGTGAAGTTGATATATCATCAGCAATTTGGGAATGATGAAAATAATCATATGAAGTATTGTACGCTGCCTTCCGTTTCCTGCCACGTCGTGAAATTGAACTATCACCGGCTTTCTTTTTTGGCGTACATTCACCATTTGAAGTCCAGAAGTTCTCCTCAGACATTAAATCTGACAAAAGTTTTTTCTTTTTGCCAGTCTGCTTCGTATTCCAAGACATGCGCTGTTCATTAATTTGATCATCGCACTGCTCATTCTCCCTTACAAGTAGAATTTCCATATCATTCTCAAACAACCGATCAAGCATTGCAAATTCAGGCAGTTGGGAATAGCCTTTTGAGCGATAGAAAGCTGACAATCGACCACGTGCACTTACAAAATCCAATCTATCAAATTCAGTAAGTGGAGATTGGGCTAACGATTTAACAAAATTGACAAGTTCCATCGGTTCAAAAGATGCCGCATTATTAGCAATTACTTTCGTTTTCAGCTCAGGATACATTTCTCCAGGCATACAAGGACAAGACAGGACAAACTCAACCCGTCTTGAGGCATCTTCTAAAGCACAATCAACAGCATGGCAGAAGTTTTCCATATCACTCTGTTTCTCCATTTCAGAAAAATGTTTATGAAATGGCTTTATCATTGACGCATCATTCCAAGCAAATGTTTGATCCCCAAAATATGCTATTAGGTAACAGTTTTCCTTACGCTGCTTCTTTGCTTTCTCTGATGCAATCGAGGGATCATAGATCTGACCAGGCCACCAAGGATGGCTCCTAACCTTTCCCCATACTAAATCAGATGCACGGTAATTAGCTTCGGATAACTCTGATTCCCTAGGCACACTATCCTCCTGAGCGATTTTGCAAGAATTAAGACCAACAGCAAGATCAAAACCACGGCAATCATATTGAATATTCTTGGATATATCTGCTACTGAAACATTGGTGCCTGTGGTTTGATTCTGAATCACGTTTAGTTGTTCATCTGACAGAAAGACTGGCTGTTTCAACTCACACGAAGTTTCACGCTCGTAACAATTTCTCGAAAACAAGTCTTTCACATCCAAAGACTCTTCTTGATTAACATCCATGCCTTCCAAATATGGAATTCCATCCTGCAATTGGTAGGTTGCAACATCCAAGACACGAGAATCCTCAGGATCGTCTTTAGTAACAAAACAATCAGCAGCTTTTATCACGCCGTCATCTTCCACAGCCGCGCTTAAATTTGCCAAAGCAACATTTTTAACCTTGTGATCGCCCTCAGTCACATCATCTTTAACTCCACGAACCTCATTACTCAATTCAAGTTTCGCCACATTCTCACACACCTGTTCAATCTGAACACCATCATTCAATCCAAAAACCAAACCTTTATCAGACTCTGATCCTCCATCAGAACATTGAATCACACTTTTCTCATCATCATTCTTCACCAACCCACATGAAAATTTTCCTCCTTTCCCATCACACCCTCCATCAACAACATCAAACACTGCACCATCCTCAAAACCATGAACTTTTTCATCACAAAAACCCTCTTTTCCACACCCTGAATCCTTATGAAACCCAACCACATTAGTCCCAGAAAGCATGTCAACAAAACCATCATCGGTTCCTCCAACATCATTAATTAGGGTTTCATCAAAAGAAACACCAACACCAACATTAGACCTTAAAGATTTAAACCCCAAAACATCCTTCTTCCCTTGATCAAATAAAACAGTATCAGCATTCAAATCAATTTGTTCTGAATTCAAAGCCATTGTAACATAAAACCTAAAACACAAAACAAAAACAAAAACACGTGCATGGATTCATATTACAATTCTAACAATGTAAATTGTAAAAATATTTATAATAAAATAGTATAAAGATGAAGGATGAAAAATTCAAACCTGTTAACAGATACAGAGACAGAGATAGTAACAGAGGCTTTGTTGTCTTGTGTTGCGTTGTTTGAGTTTGAGAGGAAAGAGATTGTTGTTGTTGTTTGTGAATTGAATGAAGGAGAGTGAAACGCTAAAAGAGTGAGAAAATCTCGAGGGATTTAGAGAGAGAAAATTGGAGTGAAGCGTGCCATAATTTGATGTTATGGCTTGGCTTCGTACCAGAAAAAACGTAGTTATAGCTCTGTGTCATGGCAAGCTCTTTGTTCGACGCGTGGATGGCTATTATGGTAATTTCATGTTTTTGTTTTTTATGTTAATTTGGAACGAATCTTTCTGCTTGAAAAAACTTGGTACGTACTATGTTGGTCCAAGAAAAAAATGTCCCTAGTACCTTTTTTTTTGAGGGAAAATGTCCTTAGTACAGTACCTATTTATTAAATATATGGAGATACTATAATTAAATTATTGAGGTTGTAAATATGTGGATTTGGCATAAGATTATATGAATGTGTATTTGATTAAGAATAATCAATTCATTATTCCTTATAAAATCAATTCATTATTATCAATAAATACACTATTAAGTTACGCTTCAATTTTTTTTGTACCAAAAAAAAAAATTACCTAAAATCATAACTCAATTGGGGTTGTGGTTTGAATCTCAAATTTCTTATTTATTCATCTAATAAGTAAAATTCTAGACTACCTGATAAAAAAAAATATTCAGCATAATGTTATCATAAGATAGAGAAGGTAGAATAATTTTTAATTTTTATGTATGTTGCGTGTGTTTCTTTTAGGTGTTGTGTATATGTGTTTTTTTTTTATCTTATTTTGCTTCTTTAGTTAAAACTTATTAGGATAATTTTTAAAAACAGATGGGTAAAGATACAAAAATAAGTTGCTTTATTTTATTTTTTTGGTCTAATAGCCTAGTGGTTGGAGCTCACACATTTAAATGTGAGAAGTGGCGTGTCCGGGATTCGAACCCCGGCCCCTGCATAAATCATGCAATGTCCCTACCAATTGAGTTAAGCTCACGGGGACATAAGTTGCTTTATGTTATTAATAAATGAGATATATAATTTTTTTATGTATCTTTCAAAAAAAATGATGTAATTAACTTGTCTTCAATATTGATAAATTACACTCAATTCACATGGTTTGGTAAACTTAGACCCAAAGAGTGCGTTCACATGGTTTGGTAAACTTAGACCCAAAGAGTGCGACTTCGCAAAGGCTCAACCATTTAATATATCACAAGAACATGTCAAAGCAACACGAGTTTTCTTCACTATTTTTTCCTTAACAAAGTGAAAGTTCCACTCAAGATAAATCAATTACTTAATAAATCTAATAATTATTTTTTTCTTATAATAATGACTCGAGGAGTATAATTTTTCCATTTTTTTCTTATAATAATGACGCGAGGAGTATAATTTTTCCATCAAGATAATTTTTTTTTTATCAAGGATACTTCTAATTCTTGAACACTATTTATTAGTGTAACTATAGATGATCATTTGTTGCTTCTCACAAATTTAAGATAAATGAGCTTTCTTCTTTAGGGAAGATAAATGAGCTAAATTAGCTTTGTCAAAAAAAACAAAATGATCTTATTTAACAAGATGAGTCAAGTCACATCCACAATTTTTTTTAAAAGAAAAATAATCTTCCAACCTATAATTACAACCTAATTTTATTAGTTAATCCCTTCTTTAATCTTAAAAAAAATAAAAAAATTGTTAGTAATCCCGTCAAATTATCTGCCTAATTTGTCCCCACAATGAAGCACATAATCTTCATTTAATTGGGTGGTAACACACCTCACTGATGGACGGTGCCCCTCCACTTCCTCCATGTTGTAAATTCTCGTTGTCCATTCTTTAGCTGTGAGTATCCCCATTTACATTTATTGGGCAATCCATTCCTAATTTTTGCCACTTTTTACCCCAAAAATGAGCAACCAACCGGGAGATAGGTTTTCCTATTTTCTCTGCAGGAGCACACAGGTGTTTAACAAAGAAGGAAGACTTTATTTCAGACAAGGGATGCAGATGTAAATTTTTTATATTTTTATGGCAAACATCAGTAATTACTAGTATATTACAAATGAGAAATGATACCTAACATATATTTGAATACACATTTTTCAACACTTTGATCGGTTAAAATTCACATGAGACTCACCAAATTCATATGTGATCTACATGATTTTGCGGAACCCATATGAATTTTAACCAATAAAAAAAAGTGTGTTCAAAAATGTGTGTTAAAATGTGTGTTAAAATGTGTCTCGTTAGCATTCTTCATTACAAATTCTCCTTCTCCTTGGTTTAAACTTGGACCTTCGACTCATTCAAACCAATTTAGCTACCCAACTCCTTGATACATAAGCATGGCAACAAAACTCATACTCGTGGTTACTCGCTCGAACCAAACTCAATTTGACGGGTTTTCCCCGTTTTGACTTAAGGTGAGAAAAACACAAGAAGGGGGGTTGAATTGTGGTTTCTTTTACTTTTCTCCTAAAAACTTAAGTCACTATTCAGAAGCAGATAGAGTTCAGCTTCTGAAGTGAGATTCAGAATCTAAATGCAGCGGATAAGTAAAGAGAGAGATAGAGAAGAAAATCATGTTTTGGTGGTTTACTATTGAGCAATGATATTTGTACAACCAATTTGCAACAATTTTTTGACAACTTTCTCTCTCATTCTCACATTATGTTTTTATTCTCTCTCTTCCTTTTTTTCTCTCTATTATTTTTGACCAATAGAAATAGAGGAAATAAAAATTGTCTTGAAAGTTGTCATCAATAGTTGTTCATATATCATTACTCTTTACTATTAAATTCAATGGTCTTGCATGATCAAATGGTCTATTTTATTTCAAAATGATCAAAGTGTTAAAATTAAATAAATTAACAAGGTATAGGGTGGATCACCTATAAAACCACAATTACCTAAATAATTTTGGGTTAAAATTTACAAAATGGGACCAAATTGACAAATAAAGATGGAATTAAAGGATGAAATTGTAACTTTTATTAATTAGGAGACCAAAATGAAACCTAAAAATTAATTATGGGACCAAATGTCTAATTAAGCCTTATGTTTATCAATTTTGAAAAACCGAATAAAACCACAATGACCTAAATAATTTTACATCAACATGACTTTCATTTTTATCCATGTTTCATCAGCCTTGCTGTTTCAAAATTCTATATGTTAATCCAAAAAAGACCATTTTCAAATAAAAATAGCCACTTTAGTTTATTTAAAGTTATTACATTGATTTCTACTTTCTAGGGTATACTAGTGTATATACGTATCCTCTTTTCTACTTGATGTAGCAGATCAAACCTAATGAGAGGCAGTGTCACTCATATCCATCAAGAGGTTCTAACCTCCACTCACTTCCATAATAAGAATTAGGCAAACCCAACCAAAACTTAAAAGCCTCAGCTGCTCTTTTCCTCTCCACTCTTCTGTCTTGTCTAGCCTTTGAAGCATGTTTACTAGTAAACATTCTTGAATGCATTTCCACATATATTCTAGTATACTTGGTCTTGTTTGGAGGTATCCCATTTTCTTCCATGCAAGCCACAATTTCCAAGGCCTTTCTAAAGAAAGCAGCCCTCACACATATATCAGCAAGTGTGTCCAAAAGCCCTTCATCAGGTTTCAAAGGTGGAACAGAAGAATCAGTTTTCCCTCCTTCCTTTGCCAACTCACACCTTTCCTTCACTTCATTCCAAAGTATAAGTGCTTCACCTGGTTTTCTTGCCAATGAAATTGCATTTGCAAAACTTCCATAGGTGCTCACATTAGGGTAAAATCCATTTTCCTTCATTTTTTGAATCACCTTCTTTACCTCTTCAACCAACCCTAACCTACTATATCCTTCAACCAACATATTCCAAGCAATTAAATCCACCCTTACTCGAGCGTCGTTCACCATTTCATCAAAGACCCTTTGAGCCAGTTTTGGTTGACCAGACAATGCAAAAGCTTTCATCAAAGTAGTGTAACTAATTTTTGTGGGAGCTATCCCTTTTGCCCTCATCTCATTAAAGAAGGAAAGAGCACCAGCACTATCATCAACCAATATACAACCATCAATAAGTATATTATACGACACAACATCAGGCTCAATCCCAATATCCTCAGCCATCTCCTCAAGCAATTCCCTTGCCTTGTCCATCTGCAGCTGTTTACAGTAACCCTTGAGCAGAATATTGTAGGTTATCCGGTTCGCAGGCACACCGATTCTTGTCATTTCAGCAAGAACCTGACGTGCTCGGTCCATGAAACCAGCCTTCACAAGTGCCGAAACCACGGTAGTATAGGAAACATGATCAGGGTGACTGGCACTATCCTCCTGACAACGCATTGCCTCAAGCATCCTTACAGTATCCGTAACACGCCCCACCTTCATATAACCTTTCATTAGAGTTGTGTAAAGCCTAGTGTTAGGTGTATATGCTTTTGGCAACAAAGGTAAATCATTCACATTACGATTTCCACTCTTATCCACCATCAAATTTGGAAGCAACTTATGAAATACAGAATTACCATCGTCATCAACATAAGAATATTGTGAATTGGACTCTCTAAGTATCCTACAAAGATCTCTCCTTTTTTCCCTCATAGCCTGAACAATTTTCTCAGCAGTTTCCAAATCATTAAAATCAACATAAGCAGCAACAAGAGAATGCAAAGTAGTCATACACAAAGGTATATTCAACTGAAGAATCCTCTCTAACACAAACACAAGCAAATCTTTTCTACCATTTCCACAACAAAGCTTCATAACAATATTATAACTCAAAGAATCAGGCACAACACCAAACCCCGGCATTTCATCAAACACTTGTAAAAACATCTTACCATCACCCAGATTAGCACAAGCATTAAGCACAGCATTGAAAGCCACTGTGTCGGGTCGCGACTCCGCCGCCATTTCAAGGTCAGGGAGCTTCCTAAGACGGCGCGTGACAGCATGGTAGAGACGGATAGCTTCAGCTGGACCGGAAGCGTCATCGTCGGAGGCGAGGCGGCTTACCACAGCACTCCAGGCTTTGACATGAGGAAGGTAACCAGAGCGGAGCATGGATTTAACAACGGAGGAAGCGTAGAGAGTGTGACCAGCTTTAGCGGCGGCGACGGCAAGGAGGCCGAGGGAATTGGAGTCGAGACGGTGGAGCTGGGATTCATTACGGAGGCGCGTGAGGATGGACTGAGCGCGCGTGAGGGAAGAGGGAGTGTTGTTGTAAGAAAGCTGAGAGAGTAAACGGCTGAGGCAAGTGGGGTTAGGGAGGTGAGGGGAGTGAGTGTATGCAATCCAAGCTTCGTCGGTTTTACGTTGTTGTAAGAGTGTTAGAAGCTTTTGGTCGCGTGGTTCTGTTTTTGAGGTTGGTGTTATTGATGTTGTGTTTGTGTAGTTTAAGACAAAGGAGTTGGAGTTGGAGTTGGAGTTTGTGTTTTTGATGTTGGTTTTGGTGAAGTTGAATGATGATGGAGGTTGTAGAAGAGTAATGTTCATTGTTGCTTCTTCTCCATTTGGAAAAGTTCTTGTGAGTGTGTTTGTATGGATAAGGAAGTTGGTGATGTGTTGTTCTAATTCTAATGATGGAAGTGAAACTAGCTACGTTTTTGTGTTCCATCCTCTTGTTTTTCTCTTTCCTTTTTTGTCCATTTTTTCTAGTGTGTGACTAATACGGTGTCACGATGGCATAGATTGAAACCATATTTGTGTGAAAGTATTTAAAAGTATAATTTTTTTAAAAAAATTGTACATTTAATTAATGAAAATTAAAAAAAATCAAATTCAAATACATTGATTACAACATAATATTTCTACTTTTGACTCTTAACTTGTGTTTTAAAAGCACAAATTAACATTTCTCTATTAACAATAGGGGTGTGCAAAATTTGGCATGGTTTTGCAACCCGTCCCGGACCAAAAGGTAAGTCGTTGGGTTTGATCTAGTAAAAAAATTAAACATAGACAAAAATAAGAGATTGAACATGGGCACAACTAAAATATGGATCGAGTTATCTATCATGTCCGATCGTCCCAATTTAGTTTAGGGACAACGACATGTTATAACTTATAATATTATTATATAACACTCACATTCAACTATATTCTTTCATACAAACTCGCACTTTCTAATTCATCAAGGTAGTTTTGCATTCTTTAGGTTTATGGTAAAAATATGATGTTTACGTATGTGTATTGTGTTTAGTGTTGTGATAATTTATTTTCTTTAGAATCATACATAGTGGTATAACAAATCCAAGATTGTGTGTTGAAAGGTAAGATCTGATTATACTATATGTTGATCCATTGATTCATGCTCACAAAGTTGTTGTGTACAAGGGTGTCAAGATGAACAAATAAAATTACAATTTTGGTTCAGAGCCTTGTATCGATAACTCAGTGGTCCTCATACAATTGAAAATGGTTCTTTTATTGGGTCTAGGTGTGATCTAAGTTTTTTTTTACAGTAAAATTATATAGGTAATGAAATTAATATTGATGTTATGTTGTCCTTAAAAAAAGTTGTTGATTAATTCTTTTTTAAAATAAAAATTATGTATTGATCGGTTGTTTTGGGACCAACCCAATCCTGTATTGGTATTGTCTTGTCTTTACTGGGTCTGAACTTCATCGAGTTTGGAGTCGGAATAAGTTTAATAATTAACCCGAACTAATGTTAGGGTCAAGTTCAGGTCACATACAACCTGACCTAACTCATCCTTTGTACACTTCTAATTAGCGGCACATATAATTTTTACACATTTCCATGTTGTGGTATGTTTGGGAAATTATATTGACCGACTACGACAATGATACGATTACACATGTCAACTCGTATCAGGTATTACGTAAATAATTTAAGACAATAGATAGCTCACTTCAAGATTATATCTATAATAATTATAATATGCTCCAATTATTCTCCTTTGTTCTATTTTGTTTTGATTAGGAATCATTCTAGCTGAAATTAATTTACCTTTAGGGAAATAACTGAGGAAATTGTGATTCATATCTTGTAAAATCAACACATAGAGACACACTATTTTATAGAGTGTAAACTATTTTATAAATCAATATTGAATTACTACTTTATTTATCTGGACATAAAATGTGCCTTAGCAACCCTACATAGCTTCATCATCAACATCAAAAGATATATAAATACTCCAAGCCAACAACTCAATAGAGATAATAAGTACATAACTCCATCATCAACATCAAAAGACATTCTCTAAGAAGAACATTAAAAGACATATTCAACAATAAAATCAATGTCTTGAATTAACACATGATGAGAATTATCAACATGTGACTTCACAATATTAAGATAAGGGAAATGTTAACTTATGCCATTAAGGCGCAAGTTAATGACACAAATATAGAAATAATTTATTGGAATGTGTGCATTACATTTAATTTTAACTTTTTAATGAATTGAATGCACAAAATTTTAGAGAATATTTCTTCTTTTGAGTTTCTTAATATGTGCCTTTAGGACACAAGTTAGCATTACCCTTAAGATAATCATGCTAATTTTTATCATGAGGGCATAAGTTAATAAATTTAAAAGTAGAGATCTTTTTTTAAATTTGTGCATTTAATTAATCAAAAGTAAAAAAAGTTAAATTCAAATGCATTGATCATAACACAATATTTTTACTTTTAACTCTTTAACTTGTGCTTTAAGAGCACAAATTAGTATTTCCTTATTAACAATAGGGGTGTGCAAAATTTGGCATGGTTTTGCAACCTTTCCCAAACCGAAAAGTAAGGGGTTGAGTTTGATCTAGTTAAAAAATTAAACAAGGACAAAAATAAGAAATCAGACATGGACACAACTGAAATATGGATCGAGTTACCTATATTGTCCGACTGTCCCAATTTATTTTAAGAATAAAGACATGTTTCAATATTATTTGATAACACTCACATTCAACTATATTCTTTCACACAAACTCACACTTTCTAATTCATCAAGGTAACTTTGCATTCTTTGGGTTTATGGTAGGAATATGATGTTCATGCATGTGTTTAGTGTTGTGATAATTTATTTTCTTTAGAATCATATATAGTGGTATAACAAATATCAAAATTATGTGTTGAAAGGTAAGATCTGATTATACTATCTGGTGATCCATTGATTCATGCTCACGAAGTTGTTGTGCACAGGGGTGTCAAGATCAATAAATAAAATTACAATTTTGGTTCAGAGCCTTGTATCGGTAACTTAGTGGTCCTCATACAATTGAAAATGGTTCTTTTACTGGGTCTAGGTGTGATCTAGGTTTTTTTACGGTAACATTATATAGTTAATGGAATTAATTTTGATGTTGTGTTATGTTTAAAAAAAGTTGTTGATTAATTTTTTTTAAATAAAAATTATGTATTGGTGGTTTGCTTGGGACCAACCAAATCCTCTATTGGTAATGTCATGTCTTTATTGTGTCTAAACTTCGTCGAGTTTAAAGACGGATCAAGTTTAATAATTAACCCAAACTAATGTTAGAGTCGGGTTCAAGTCACATACCATCTTACCTAACTCATCCTTTATACACCCCTTATTAGTGACATATATAGCTTTTACACATTTCCATGTTGTGGTATGCTTGGGAATTGATATTGGTTCAACTACAACAACGATACGATTACAATATTAACTAGAATCGGGTATTACGTAAGTAGTTTAAAACAATAGATAGTTCGGTTCAAAATTATATGTATAATTGTTATAATATGCTCCAAATATTCTCCTTTGTTCTATTTTGTTTTGATTATGAATTATTCTGGCTGAAATTAACTTAAGGGAATAATCGAGAAAATTGTGATTCATATCATGTAAAATCAACACACAGTGACACGCTATTTTATAGAGTGTACACTATTTTATAAATCAATATTGAATTACTACTTTATTTATTTCGACATAGGAAATGTCTTAGCAACCCTACATAGCTTCATCATCAACATCAAAAGATACACAAATAGACCAAGATAGCAACTCAATAGAGATAATAAGTACATAACTTCAGCATCAACATCACAAGGCATTATCTAAGAAGAACATCAAAAGACATATTCAACAATAAAATCAACGTCTAAAATTATTACATGATGAGAAGTATCAATATGTGACTTCATTTGCAAACCTAAAACAAAATACTATTGACATAAGTGTAAATAAATATAATCAATGTGTTTGTATTAATAGGAGGTGGAATGCTTATTGATAAAGAATTCAATGGTAGACCAATTAAATGATAACTCATATCTTAAGAAAAAGTTCTTTGTAAACAACAATGATCGTTAAAGTAATGATTGACCATTTTTATCAACTATTAAAATTTTTAAACCACCTCTTGTCTTCACATGAGAAACAACAGTATATAACTGACCAAACAAGAATATGAACCTAAGTAAGTAAAATCGAACATTAGACAATGTTTGATATTGACTCTTGTTAATTAATGGACATAGGAGAATACAAACACAACGAAAATTGGCGTCTCTGAAAATTAATATCGACATTTGCATCCGATGGTGTTAAATTCATAAGGGGGATGAATACACGATCTCTACTATGAGGATCATTGACAACTTCAACATGAATCACATTATTTTCCAACTCCATAATATTCAACTGTGTTCAATTGCAAAGACTACCTGCCACATCAATATTTTAAAGCAAAAATATTGAAGCTTTAATCTTAAGATTTAATTTGTGATTAGGCATTCCATAACGCTTGATGTCATTCAAAATCTTTGTGGCTATCCAACGAGAATCAATCTCAACATCTTGATTAACCTTGCAAATTGTATCACAACTAAAATACTCTTTGCCTTCTCCTGGTATCAATGCCTTGACATAATCATCAACCTTCTCAACCAAATTCAAAGTAAGAGCTAATATAGCTTGATCTTTAATATTTTTAGAACCTTTCATATTTTCAAGAAAAGATGGATAAGTCGATTCAACAATTTCACATGCATGGTCCTCAAAACTTTTTATGCACATGTCATATGAAATCTCAACAATCGCCTCACTATCGTTATCTTCACCTAAATTACTATCAACAATATCATGTATTCCCTTTGCAAACAAAACCAAAGATTCATTTTCTACGGTGTCATTTGAAAATTGCAATCTCATATTTTTATTCAACTTCAAAATGTTGCACCAACGGTAAAGATTTAATGGTCGCATGGATAATATATGCACGACCTCCTTTAGGAACCACTGACAAAAATTGGCAAAAATCACCACCAAACACCATTGTTCTTCCACCAAATGAAAGGTTTGAAATAGTATTAACAACGTTTTTCATTATATCATGAAGTGTTCTATCAAATGATTCAAAAGTCAATCTATTAATCATGAGAGCTTCATCTCAAATGATCAAAGTTGTCACAATTAGTAACTCTGCTTTCTTACCACCTTTGTCAATCCTGCAAAACCTACAAAAGATTCTTCAACTAAAACTAAAGGCATCACAACCTGCGAATGAGTTGTTTATACCAACAGGAAGTAGAAGAGATGCAATCTTGACAATTATTAAACATGTACCTTCTACCAGTAGTAGTGTACATTCAACACATGTCACATCTTCTCAAATGAGCCAGATCAACAAGAAACTCATCCTGAGGACTTTTTTAAAACATTTTTTTTAGAGGGGTATATTCCAATATTTTTTTACAGGGAACAAACCTCTAACTCATTATATTTGTAGGGACTAAATACATAAACATCTAACTTTTTATTTTTGTAGGGATTAAATACATATTTAAGCCTATAAGATAAATAAGATATTGTGATGTTCAAGTTGCAAGTAGAGGTGTTCATAAAAATTGAGTATTCATAATAGATATGGTAACCAAATTGTTTAATTTTTAAAAACTCAAATCAATTTCTTTAAAAAGTCAACTAAGCTCATCTAAAGTTGTTGATTTATTGGGCACATTAAAACGTGATCACTACCAACATGGTTGAGGAGCAAAAAAAAAAATCAATGTTAAAAAGCTCACGAGATAGAACACTCTCAAAAACTAAAATTGGTTCACAATTCCTAACTTTTCTACCAATTTTTATTTTCTGAAAGATAATTCCATAAAATAATATCTTTAGAAAAATATTTCAAATATTTCGAAACTATTTTTTAGAGAAAAAGATTTTTAGAAATTGTTTTCAATAAGATACATTTTGAGTTTTCTTTGCACAAATTACTTTTTCCAGAAGAAAAAAAAAAGGGTTTGAAGTCCCCTTACATAGGCCCACACAAAAATAATAACATAATGGGATTGAAGAAATATATTATCTTGATAGGGACTCATACTTAAGGGGTTTAGTAGGGTGCTTAATAAGCGGGTCTTTGTAGTTTTGGGGAGTTTGGGCCTTTTTTTTTATAGCTCTCGACCCATCTAAGCCCGGAAACGAAAAAATCGGGTACCTTTTAAGATTAGGTTTTGTGAATTGGTTTCATATTCTTCTCATCTTCTCATACCTTAGGAAACGGCGGCCTCTGTTTCAAACACCTACTTCCATCATTGCTACATTCATGTGATGATGGTTTTATAGATATTCAATCATCATACATGAAAGAAGATTATCAAGATATTGTTTTCTCCTTAGATGAAGATTACCCAAACTCATTAGGCATAACCAAGTCAGGTATACGATCTTTATCAATGTTTTGATATTACGATGTTTCATCTATTTATATTTATGATTTTGATTTACTGTGCAATTCCAACAATTTCGACTAAAGGTCTTCGTCTTTATCGTGGATGTGCTTGTTATTATGACACGGTCTTAGGATTTGTACTTTGCATCTTCTTATTATAAGAACCGTTATTGTTAATAAGATGATAAAATTTGAGTATATTTATCTCATTTGATGGTTACAAAGAAATAAAGAGATTTGATGTTTTTCTTTTAATAAAACACATCAATGTCTCTCCTTAAATTAAGACCTTTCCATGAAATTGTTGCTTTATATTGAATAGAGATTGAATTATATATATATATATATATATATATCTGTGTGTGTGTGTGTGTATATGTATGTATGTATCTTTGAATTGTGATGTTATTTGTAGCTTTTATTTTATTCATTTTTAGTGGCTTGAGACTATAATTATTTGAGCAGATGATGAAATAAAATCATTAGTTGCTTATTGGTTATTCCATGAAGCTATCCTAATCGAGCTTTTTAAAACTGATGCTCCAACCATATATAGTTGATATAAAAAAAAACGGGCAAATGACCCATTGTATTGTTTGTGGTAGCTTGAAACTATGGTTATTTGAGCAGATGATGAAATAAAATCATTAATTGCTTATTGGTTATTCCATGAAGCTATCCTAATCGAGCTTTTTAAAACTGATGCTCAAATCATTCTTAATATAACAAAAATGGTAGATGACCCATTGTATTTATAATTACAATGATGTTATTTGAAAATTATTCTAATTAGAATAACTCTTTAAGTAAATTTATTTTATCCTACATAGTCCTTATTAGTAAACTAAGCACATCTGATAAATCTATTACAGAAACCAATTTTATATATTTTAAATTAAAAATTAAATATTGGGAGTCCCTTTTGTTTCTTAAAGTTTTAGAAAGACTTCATTGAATTTTTAAGTATTGAAAATCTATCCCATTTAACCAATTGATTGAGTTTATTGCAGAAATATTTTTATTATGATTTTTAATCTCATGAAATATTTGAAGAAAAATTGTGAACTATGGTATTGTATGTAGCTTTCTTTTACTCGTTTCTGGTTGCTCGAGACTTTGAATATTTGAGCAAATGATGAAATAAAACCACTAGTTGCTTATTGATTATTCCATGAAACTATCCTAATCGAGCTTTTTAAAACTGATGCTCAAACCATACTTAGTCAATATTTAAAAAAAGGGTGAATGACCCATGGTATTCTTTTTGGTAGCTTGAAACCATGTATGATTATTTGAGCAGATGATGAAATAGCTTTTTAAAACTAATGCTCAAATCTTACTTAATATAAAAAAATATATATGGATGACCCGTTGTATATAATATTACAATTATGTTAATTGAAAATATTTCAATGAGAAAAAAATCTATAAGTAGATTTATTTTATCCTAAATAAAATTGTTGTCTTTAGTAGTCAACTAAGCATATCGTTATAAATCTATTATAGAGACCAATTTTATTTATTTTGAAAATAAAATATTGGGAGTCCCTTTTGTTTCTTAAAGTTTTAGAGAGACTTCATTGAATTTTTAAGTATTGGAAATATATTTCATTTAACCAATTGATTGAATTTATTACATAAATACATGATGATTTTTAATCTCATGAAATATTTGAAGAAAAATTGTGGTCTATGGTATTATTTGTAGCTTTGTTTTTACTCGTTTATGGTTGCTTGAGACTTTGATAGTTTGAGAAGATGATGAAATAAAACCATTAGTTGCTTATTGATTATTCCATGAAGCTATCCTAATGGAGCTTTTCAAAATTGATATTCAATCGATATTTGGTCAATATAAAAAAAAAGGATGAATATCCCATTGTATTATTTGTGGTAGCTTGAAATTATGATTATTTGAGCAGATGATGAAATAAAATCATTTGTTACTTATTGGTTATTCCATGAAGCTATCATAATCGAGCTTTTTAAAACTGATGCTCAAATCATACTTAATATAAAAAAAAAAAAAATGGTGGATGACTCATTGTATATAATAA
>Ga0228710_1003572_pt1 | contig 24689 bp, 9 predicted proteins | sample MedpolnodulmetaG_FD_177995 | JGI IMG/M metagenome (GOLD analysis project Ga0228710, IMG submission 177995) | Root nodule microbial communities from Medicago polymorpha collected in Santa Monica, California, United States - pink nodules | ecosystem: Host-associated > Plants > Roots > Nodule...
TGAAGTAAAATAGTTCTAAAAGAAAATAATATTTAAATAAAACTAAATCAAATATAAATAAAATAGACTTAAATAACATATTAAAAACACTAATTTATTGACTCATCACCTCCTCACCATATTTAGCCGTCAACACCCTATACCAAAAACCACTTCTATCAACTAACATCCTCCAACACTATTTCCCTAAAAGAGATAAATTAAACTCCCCCAACTGCTTAACACCCAGCCCTCCAAACTCCTTTCTAAGACAAACCGTATCCCAACTAATCTAGTAAATTTTTCTACGCAACACAGGGTCAAGCGGCCACTGAAAGAAAGAAAGCGACTTTTCCAACCAGACAGTCTAGACTTTATGGTACGCAACACAAGGTCCCAAAACGCTAACCGACGAGGATTACCTCCTATGGAAAGGCCCAGATACAAAAACGACACATGTCCCACTCTACAATTCAAAATGGAAGCTGCTTTAACCAACCAAGAATTAGAAATATTCACCCCAACCAACAAAATTTTGTGAAAATTCACCTTTAAACCAGACATCTCCTCAAATAAAACCAAGACTGCCCTCAAAGCGCGAACATTAGCCCAGCTCTGTACACCCAAAAGTAGAGTGTCATCAGCAAATTGAAGATCGAAAACTACCATCGAGTTATTCGATCCAACCTTATATCCCTCAAATAAATTTTGATTCACCATTGCAGACATCATTATGTTAAGGCCCTCAACGGCCAAGAGAAATAAGAAAGGAGAGAGAGGATCCCCTTGACGAAGCCCCCTCCCCAACGGAAACTCATCTGTAGGACTACCATTAACCAAAATTGAAGCATTAGACACACATTCTTTAATCCACTTTTGCCATAAAATTGGAAAAGCCATTTTACCCATCACTGTATCCAAATAGTTCCAGTCAACCGAATCATGTGTCTTTTCGAAATCCACTTTGAAAAGCAAGAGATCTTTTTTTAACTTACAAGCTTCATCTACTACTTCATTTGCAATAAGGACCCCATCAAGGATATGTCTGTCTTTCACAAATGTTGTTTGAGTTTCAGAAATTACCTTCCCCACCACCATTCGAAGCCGATTAGCTAAGACTTTTGCCAAAATTTTGTACATACTACCCACCAGTGAGATGGGCCGAAAATCATTTAATTTTTGAGGATTTTTGACCTTTGGAATAAGAGCAATGAACGTAGTATTGATACCTCTCACCAACTTACCATTTCGGTGAAACTCCATAATAAAACACATAATATCCTCCTTCAAAAGAAGGCAGAATTCTTTTATGAATCTTAAGTTGACACCATCCGGACCGGGACTCTTAAACCTGTCACAATCCCAAACGGCAACCTTAACCTCATCCACGGAGAAAGGTTTTATCAACCCCCCCCTCCACAAACGATAGAGTCTTGAAAGACAAATTCTCAACCCCATGCCTACTCATGCTAGTTGCTTTAAAATGGTTGCTGAAATGAGTGAAAACGGAATGTCGAATAGGCTGAACTCCCTCCACAATAATGCCATTCTCCACAAAAGATCCAATTGAATTGCGACGTCGACGACTAGAAAGAACTGAATGAAAAAGTTTGGAATTTACATCACCATCCTTCAACCAAAGCAACCTAGACTGCTACCAACTAATGCTAGTATTAACACGGGACAATGAATGTCTCATGAGTAATACCACACATTTCCTCAATCTCCACCGAAGACAAGACCTCATCTTCACCTTTGTCATCCAACCAGGATAAACGGGCCTTTAAGGAATCAAGCTTTGATGGAATGTTAGAAGAATGTGACAGGTGCCACTCTTTAAGAGCCGTTTTTATCAATTTAAACTTCTCCTTAAGAACGTAACCGCCCCACCCTTCAACAGAAAATGAATTCCATTTATCGGTAACAAACTTCTTATAACCAAGCATCTCTTGCCAACACTTCAACATTCTCAACGGACGCGGTCCCCAATTTTCCTCATCCACAGACAACTGAAGAGGACAATGATCCGAGACACCGCGGAGAAGAGCAATTTGAAGACAATTAGGCCATTTTAAACACCAATATTCGGATAAAAGAAACCTGTCTAACCTGCTCATTGAAAGACCATCACCCTTAAACCAAGTGTAACGACGACCACAAAACGACAAATCTATCAATATGTTATCCTCAATGAACAAATTGAAAGGAAAGGCATCTAAAGAAGCAACACCGCCCCTAAAAGAACGTCTTTCCTCCTCGACACGGACTGCATTGAAATCCCCACAAACACACACATTCTGGCCACAGGTGTTGTAAACAAACATATAAAGACCCCCATAACTCTTGTTTCACTCTATTATCACAGGGAGCATACACATTACTCCCTCCGTCCCTTTTTATATGACCTAGTTGACTCTGTCACGTATGTCAATGCACAATTTTGAACTTAAATATCTTTAATAACCTATTAGAAAAAATTATGAAAATTTGATATTTAGAAAATATTCGTCGAGATGAATCCAACAACATCTTAAATGCTATATTTTGTCTTTATATATTAGTAGAAAAATAGAGTCAAAACATATTATATGAATAATACATATTTTAAAATTGGGTCATTTAAAACGGGATGGAGGGAGTAAACAAAAAGAATGTTTCATTCGACTTGATTGATGCTTATCTTATCTATATCATATCATGTCTCTATCCATCTTCATATCATATCCTATCTATATCCTATCATAACCGTCAAACGAGTTATTGACTTGGAAACTTAGATTGTGATCCTCCCAAAGTATCATATTTGGTTCTCTCTGATGGCAATTTCGATGGAGTATTTTGGCTCTTAAAAAAAACACTAGTTCTTCACTCAAAGCTGTAATTCTTCAACTCCTATGTAAAACAAAGCTCCCCCAAACTTCAAGCACCCCTTGAATTTGGTGCTCCTTGAATCTTCTGATCCTTGAATTACCCGTGCACTCCTTCGATCTCTTCACTCGAGTCTTCAATGCTACGTCCGGTAAACGAACCCCCTTCGACCTCAAGAACGGTTAGAAAGACCCCCAAGACCTTTGGAGGTGGAATGAGATTATTCAATTCCTTTGAATCCTTGATTAAGCCCAATCAATCTTCTTGAGAGAACCAACTTACAATCCCTACTAGCACCCTAGAGAATCTACACACTCAAAGACAAAGTGATTCTAAGAAAAAGTGTTTAATCTTGAAGAATGTATGAGTAAAGAGTTTTTGAGACCTAGAGAGAATAGATGCAAATGATTCAATGAATTGGGAAAGAGGAGGAGAAGAGTATATATAGTGGTTAAGGGAAAGGCTAGAAATTCGTACAAAATGAACGGAATGAATCGATTCACTTAATGTTTTAATCGATTCAAGGCATATAAGACAAAGGAAAATATGATGAAGAATGAAACGTGTCAAGTGTAATATGAGTCGACTCAATTAACCCAAAAGATGATTGATACGATTCAAAACAACTTTGAATCGATTCATACCATGTCAGAGAGTTGGATGAATCGTTTCAAACAAAAAAGATACGATACAAGTTTGAATCGATTCACTATACAAGTGATACGATTCATACAAAGACAGAGAGTTCTACTTTTGTTTCAAGGGCTAAGTGAATCAATTCAAACTTCAGTTGATACGATTCATCAAAGGCAGAGAGCAGAATTAACATATCTAGGACACAAAGGAATGCAAGTATTGAGAAGAGCCATACAAGACACAAGGATCAAGAGTTCAAGACTTACTAGGGTGCTTTGTACAATCTAAAGACAAGTAAACATAAATATAAGCAAACAAAAACTAGAAACAACTCATCTACAAGATCAAAGCTAACAAACATCATCAAAACCTAGAGACCTTCAAAATAAAGATAAGGGACCGAAAAGATGATTAAGCCAATAAATTAAGGATCTTCAAGTCATATGGTTGATCATCATTTAAGTAAAAAATCATTACGGCGGCAACACTAATGTTACAATTTGAATAAAATACTTATTTTCATTTTAAAACCTATTATGATTTTGGAATTCCAACAAATTCTTCTATCAGATGCTCAACTATTTTTCTTGATGTAACCTTATCAATCTCATATGCTTTCATCTCATTCTTTAGACCTGAAAAAAATGACGGAAATTAGTAGCAAGCGTTGCACTTAATCAGATTTGCCTCTTTGTCTATACATCATTAAAATTAATGATCAAATTCATCTTCTGGTCACTACAATAAGTAACAATCAACATTTTCAGATTCATTCGTTAAATGATGTATGTGGTCTATAATAAAGATCATATACATCATTAATGAAATGAATCTAAAATAGAGAATTTTGCTTATAACAATGACTGAAAGATATCGTGTAGGAATACAAATTGAACACTAACCTGGGAAGTGTAAAATTTTGAGTGGCAACCGAGAGGCATTGAAATCGAAGAAAAAGAGTAAACTCTCCAATAGCTTCACGGATTCCGTAGATACTAAAACTTCTCTCTGAACAATTCAATTTATAAAAAGTGTTTGGAGATTAAGTCAAATTCCAATAGCAATGTTACATGATTCTATAAAAGAAAAGCACTAACAAGATAAGAATAGTACTCTTTAACACATTCTATATTATTGGTTAAAATTTACATGACTTCCGTCAAATTTATACATGATCTACATAATTTAGTGGGACTCATTTAAATTTCAATAAACAAAAAAGAGTTTGTTAAAAGTATTTGTTTGTGTTGCTAAGATATTTTTCATAGATGATTGAACTAGAGAAATTTAACTAAAGGGTATTTCAATACACATTCTACTCACATGCAGATCTTGCATGCTTGTCAACCCTATTTGATTGAACCCTTAAAACTTTCTCTTTAATCTTAACCGATTACACTCACGTTATGTAGTTGAAGATTGGTGGTGTTGTGGTTGCTTAAAATTGAAGATTACGGGTTATCAAGTGAATCTGTTGTAATCATAACAATCTGTACACATTTTTCAACAATAGTGGAAGTCTTTGGTGAAGACGTTTTATATCAAGAAGACTGGAGGTACCCCGAAGCGATGACGAAAGGGGGAATCACTATAAATCCTGGTTTTCAAAGTAAAAATGAACTCTAAAGATGAAGTGACCTAGCATAAAAGCAAGACTAGTTGCAAAAGGATTCGTGCAAAGAGAAGTCATTAAATTTGATGAAATATTTGTACCGGTTGCAAGAATGAAAACTATCAAACTAGTAACTGTTACAGCCAACATCAACAATTACTCATAAGAAAAAGGTTTAGCTTGTTTAAACTTCATTGCAAGTGGAAACATTAATATAAACAACTAAGGTCTAGCAGTGGTGATTTGTGTGTAGTGCATGTGTTGTAATTTTTAGGGTACCGAGTTTGATTCACACTCATCAAAATTTAGAATTAATATATAAAAGCTAATGGCAAACCTTAAAGTTCTTTTCATCATTAAAATACCCTGACACGATGATAAGTGCTCGAAGTTTCTCTGCAACTGAAATATAATAGATTTCATTAGAAGAATCTAACAATTATGTAAATTTTGCACATATATGTATAATCACAAGAAGAGGATGGATATTATTCTCTCCGTCCTACGATGAGTGGTTCATTTGTAAAAATTAAATTATCTTAAATAAAGAATATTATAAATGGAATATTGATTATTTTTTCCTCAAATGTATCCTTAATTTGAATATTACTTTCATCACTTTAAATCCAATATCTTCAGCTTTTTATTTTTAATAATGATGAATGCAACAATATTTAATAATGATAATTACGTCAAAATAAAATATTTTTCTTTCATTAATAATCTTTTCTTAATATGTTGTTGTCATAGTAAGTTACTCTCCTTCTACACTTGATCTTGCAACTATATTTTGCATCTTGTTCCACCATGATATAAAATTACCTTCAACAAGGATACAATACAAATAAATGGATTTTTCTATATGATGGTGAACCTGCCCAATCAACATCAGAGGAACCAACAAATTCGATGTTACCTATGTCTTCATAAAGTAATCGTTTAACTGGTGCACTCTTGATATACATAAGAATGTGAATCATATAATTCCAGTGACTATCACATGGACCAGTTCAATATGACTGTTAAACAACATATAAGTGATGTAACCCATATATTTAATAAGTTCAGGTTTTGGAGGTGAAGTTGTAATTTCTAAGTCTCCAATGTCACTTAGTTTAATGTGTCGATCCCTCTACTTTTTCCCTCTCGACCCAACACAAGGTTTACATGATTGCACACACATTAACCTCAACAGCTTACACTATTTAGTTCTTATAAATCATGTAATCATCAAGTGAATTGTCATCTTCCTTATCAATAGATTGATTATATGACTTATAAGAACCGACTAGTTTAGCCTTAACAAAAAAAGAACTAACTGATTTATAAAATTTGTGTAAAAAAATTAATTGACAATTACCAAACTAATAACTAATTATGTCTTCAATAACACCAATAGTTACGAACTATGTATTATGGCAAAGAGATAGTTATCATCATAAAAGATATACTCACATTTTATTAGTTCAAGTAGACGTTTTATATAAGACTCACATTGGAAAGATGTTATTTCTTGTGCTAGATTCTCAGTGTGAGAGAGAAGCTGTCCGATGGAAATTCCAATACAACTCATGCCAATTTGTGACATTGATCTTGAATCTGTATTTTCTGGTTTATTAAAAGAAAAATAAATATTAATAAGATATAAAAAAAAACTATACGTATTATCTCATAATGTAAACAAAAGACAGCACAAAAAGCATTTAGTGGATATATAATCATGACATGCCTCAAATATGAGTCATAATCCGTTGAGATCGGATGTCAATATATCATGACTCCTCAAATATATATTAAAATCAAAACTTGCTTGTACTTATTTTTTCCTTCAATCAATAAATTTTCTTTGGCTGTAAAAAAAAAAGTATTTCACCATTTCTTAGGCTACATATGATGTTAATTTCACATAATTTAACAATTTTTTTTTATGAGTTAGCTCAATTTATAAGGACATTATATAATATATGTAGGGGCCGATGTTTGAACTCAGAACACCTCACTTATTCATCTTAAAAAGGTGAATTCTTAGCCTATAGACTACTTTGATAACAAAAAAAACAATTTTTTAATTTTCTTTTTTCTTTCTACTTTTTATCTATTTACTCCTTTCGTCTCTTTCTATAAAACTACTTTACAAAACTTACAGGTATTAAAAAAGTTATTAAAATAATAAATTTGTCTGAAAAATGTGTTACTATTACTGAATTACCTTTTTTGTATAAATGCATTTAATATTTATTTTCATATTCCATGAAAATTAGTAGTATTAATGAAGGTATAGTTGAAAATAATAATAATAAGTACATCTAAAAATTTGAAAATAGTCTTATGTTTATAGACAAATGTTTTTATTTTAAATAGTCTAATAATTAAGAATGAAGAAAGTATATCGAATCTGTTTTCTATTTTGAAATTTTTGACATTAGTGGTTAAAGGTCGGTGGAAAGTACCTACTTCTTATTTAATTAGGATCTAAAACTCCTCGGTGACACTCATCAGTGCGGTTAGTTGAGTAAACCTTTCCTTTAAATATCCACGATGATACTTTAATAAATTTAAAATGATATTTGTACAACCATTTTTTGACAACTTTTAAAACAACCGTATGTCTTATACTCACATGTTTTTTTATTCTCTCTTCTTCTTTCTCTTTTCAGTGTTTTTGTCCAATCACAAGAAGAGAAAAGTGATTTTCACCAAGGTTGTTTAATATTAGTTGTACAAATATCACTCCTCTAAATTTAACTAACTTTCCTAATCTTCACAGATTTTTACTTTTTTTAAAGTAATTTAGTGATTATAATTTCATATTTTAAGATGAATAAATAAAAGATATGAGATTCAAGTTTTTTTTTTTGTTGAGAAAATGCATAATCAATTAGTGTAATCTTTAAAGTTATTTTATCAACTTCCTCTAAAAAAAAAACAAAAACCATCATCCGTGCCTGCCCTAATTTTTTCTCTTTAGGTTTTCTCTAAAAGTTTTTTTATTGAGGGGTGGTTTTGGGTCAATTTTTGACTTGAAATCACCCATGTTCATCTTTTTCTAGTTCATTTCAATCCAAATAAGTGATTTTCACACAGATCTAAGTTTTTTTTCTTCGTCATCCGAGTGTGGTGGTGTGTTGTTTCTCGTCTTGTGCGGCGTTGTTTGATTTTCCGTCTTGGTGCGGTGTCTATTTGATTCATATTGAAAAATCGATTTCCAATCAAAGTTTTGGACGTCAACGTTGCAAATCCGGAGACACAGATCTAAGTTTTTTTTCTTCGTCATCCGAGTGTGGTGGTGTGTTGTTTGTCGTCTTGTGCGGCGCTGTTTGATTTTCCGTCTTGGTGCGGTGTCCATTTGATTCATATTGAAAAATCGATTTCCAATCAAAGTTTTGGACGTCAACGTTGCAAATCCGGAGACATGAGTATTTTATCATATATTTTTGTAGACATTATGCTGTTATATGCTATTAACTTAGATGTTGTGAGTTTATTCGCAAATTCATCCTTTACGTTTTTAGCGGTGTTGAATGATTTACTCTATCAATTATGAATGAATATCATTTGATTTTTATAAAAAAAAAAAGACATGAGATTCAAATTCCGACTTTTACATATTATTGTATCCCTACCAACCAAAAGATACTCGTAATTTTTATTTGTTTTTATTGTTTTAAGGTGTTGAATAAACACCAATCATATGGTTGTTAAGCCAGGAACAGAGTTTGGAGCAAAAATATCCTTACAAGCTAATCTGGACCCCATGAAAGTTGCAGGGATAAGATGTGTACTAAACACTACTATGTCTACCCCTTTCCCTAGGAGTCGGCCAATGCTATATACCAATGGCAATAAGGGATGTGCATGGTTTTATAAACCAAATCGAATTGAAACTCAGTAATGATTTTTTTTATTTTCTTTAACAAGAAAAACTCAGTAATGATTTCATAGTCTTAAAATCGCTTTAGGAAAAAATCAATTAACTTTGGTTGATGTTAACTTGTCTCCTTAAGGCATATGTTAAGAATTCGATTAATAACAAATATTTATTATAAAGAATTAATTTTCAATTTTTAGAGAAATAAATTGACACAATTTTCAATACATAATTTCTATTTTAGGTATTTAACATGTGTCTTAAGGGCACAAGCTAGCCTTTTCCATTAACTTTAGGTCTCTTGGTCGGTTCAATACATTATAATTTAAGAAATGATGTTTGTACAATTATTAATATTTGAACAATTCTCTATTTCATACTCACATGCGTTTATTCTCTTCCTTTCTTTTTATCTTTCTATTGTTGTTGATGAATAGAAAAAGAGAAAAATAAGGTTGTCACAAAAGTCGTCATTAAATAATTAAACAATTTTTTCTCATACTCACATGTCTTTATGGTTTAACAACACATGTTGTAATTTTTTGTAAACGACTCTGTACATACTCATTCCGATCACATTTAAGTTCATTTAACATTTGATGTATTTGGTCTATATATAGACCAAATATATTAAATGTTGAATGAACTTAAAACACATTTTGTTTCTTATAAATGTTACTAGAGGGAGCTATGACCATCTACAATGGGGAGTCCTTCCCCTATTTAGCACCATGCTAAATAGGCACCCCCATTGTGACACTAATTAATATGGTGCTTATAGAGATTGATGCTTTTATAGAATCTCTCTCCTATTACTCATGGGTCCCACATGTGTAATTAATTCTATTTTTTTCTCTATTCAATAGTTGTATTATTTTAATATTAAAAAGTAAATTATATATTAGTTGCAAGTGTAATATTTAATCGATCAACATTAAATTTTCAACCAAAACTTTTTTTAAAACAACAAATAATTTACCCATCTGAATGAAAGAAAAACAAATATACAGTGATTGTATTTAAGCAAAACAACAAATAATTTACCATCATTTATTTTATATTGTTTTTTCAAGTTTTAACTTTTTTTATATAATTTATAATTAAATTATTTCAATATTTTAAAAGTATATAATTATGAATGAATATATAAATTATTGTTAAAATTTAATGATATAGAGTTATTGTAGAGACCCAATTAATAATTATTTTGAGGTGCTGGATTAAGAAATTGAGTGCTTATCAACCATTAATTATAAAACGAATGACGTGTAAAGTTGAGACCAATTTAAACATTTAAATGAAGTGTTGCATTGTGGATAGTCTAACTAGCTTGCATTTAGTAAGATCTTGCTCATAAAAAATGCAATTAAGAACCTGTTTAATATTACGATTTGGTTTTAAAGTTTGTTTTAGCACTCTTTCTATCTTTATCTGTGTCCCCTCTAGCTTCTTTATTTCCACTATTACACTGATCACAACGTTGATGATTTTTTTTTAAGATACGTTGATGACTTTTTTTTTTTTTTGAAAGATACGTTGATGATTTTTTTGCTAGGTCATATATCAAGACACTTGTTATGAACTTTTTCTATGACACTTGTCGACACTTGATATGCCACCATGTTGATGATTTTATTATTGCCACCATTACATCACTGATCATTCTCAAGATAAATTTCTTAACAATAGCCATAAAGACAACTTATTATCATTTCTTAGAGGAAACAAAAAACTTATTAGCATTTTTTTTATTTCATGAAGTTTTCAACAATTTTCTCTCTTTCTCTTTGACATATTTTTACGTTTAAAAGAATTGTATTGTCAAGCGTCATACTTAAATTGATCAATATCGTGTAACATTACGTCACACAGGTGCAATCCAACGATTGGTTTGAAAAAGTGGAAACTGTGAGTGCAAGCCGAAAGGTTAGATTGAATCTTGACTTATTTGTTTGATGTTGATTGTGATTAGTTTGTTCTAATTTAATTAACAAATATTAAAGATTAAATAATTTAGTGCGTTATTTGCTTTGTTGATTGAAATTAGACATAAAAACAAGCCAATCAATGACAATAAAAAAAAACATGCAGATTCTTTTTTAAAGTCAATTGTGTGATTAGATGCTAATTTTTTTATTTTTGACAAGTGTTGTTCTTGCACAATGTTCTTACATTAGGTATCGACATAGTCCCCCTTCTCCAAGCTCTATCTTTCCTCTCTTATATGATGTTTTTTATTTAACTTATACATTCTTTTTCACCCAAAAAAAGTGTTGAAATATACATGATATATTTTAGCTAAAATGTACGATTGAAAATTGTAGTCAATAAAATTCTAAATCATGACTAATTGAGTTTAATTGATGATTAATGAGTTGCAACATTGTTATATTTATTAACTATCTTTTGAATTGAGTTAGTAAAATATCCCCTAATTTTTATAAATTGATAAATACATTTGTACATTATAAAGTGTTAACCAAAATAATCCTTCCATTTGCTTTTATAGTTAGAATCTATCAAGTGACATGTTAAGAGCAAATGTGGTCCCTCCACTTTGTTATGACATTAATGGTCTCACACCAAAGTAAAATTTGTCTATGAAATTTTGATCTTTCAACGACTAATTTGCCAATAATTTGGTACATGCACAATTGCAATTAGTGATAAGAGGAGTGCTATGGACACTCTCTTTCTAACACTCTCTCTAACAATCACTCTCTTATTAGGTGAAATTCATGTGGGTACCACACATTGAAAATGGATCCCACATAAAGTGGTGAGACCCACATGACTTTCACCCAATAGAAGAGTGAGTGTTAGAGAGAGTGCTAGAAAGAGAGTGTTTAAGATCATAATCAATTGAAATAACCTTAATGTCACAGACATACTAGTCCGTAATAAATTGATAATGATTTAAGATCAACATGCAATATAACATGTCCGATTCGTATATCACATAATAACCTCTAAGTATAGGAGTTAACGAATATACCATCTTGAACGTCATTTTACATTCTAGAAGATGTATTTGCAATTTCGTTCGAACGAGTTAATGACAAGGAAATGGCAACAAATTTTTTCCTATGAAGACAACAAGTTTAAAGGAACTTAAGAAGTAATTTTGAAGGTATGATCAATTTAACTCTAGAACACAAGAACATTTCAAAATCAATTATCCATACTTTTAGAATTACTTTTATATTTCTCATAATCTTGTAATTTATGAAGCATAAACACGGAAACTTGCAACATATGAAGCATAGACACGGACACGAAACACAGATACTGACACGCCGACACTGTTAATAATTTAAAAAAATTATATAGCTAAATATAATTATATGTATTGGTGTCGTGTCAGTGTCGAATACAAAACATGTTCGACACAAAGACACGTCTAATCCAAAAAATATATCTGCTTCATAGCTTTCAAACAAATAAATAAGAGGGAATCTCACAATGAAATGAGGTGGGGCACATTGGTGAAATATAGGTGTGGTGTATATTGTTAGGCATTTTTAGATGAATGTACAAAGCCGCAACACCATCCACAAAGAATATAATATGTACCACATGTATGTCAAACTATGATAAGATTTATTAAATTCACATAGATAAGTAAAAATGAATACCTTGTCCTTTCCACTTTTTAAAGTCCTTTCGCAGTATATCCCCAACTTGAAGTGAGGATAGGTCGTGCATTTTGTACCTTACTACAAAAAATCACATCATGTAAATAATTAAACCTAGTAAAAAACAATAATTTTTTTTGCAATAAATCTAGTCAAATCTTTATCTCTATATAGTAAATCATTGTAAATTTATCCTAGTTTGATAGAACTTTACATGTGCTACAAAACTATTTTGGTAAGGAAATGGTGTGGGACATACATAATTGATAAAGACCATTGCATCCATAACGACCAGCCCCATTGATCAATAATGAAGACATATACTTATCTTTGGACGTGCAATGAGGGTCCCTCAGATTTGCAGTGTCCAATAGAATGCCAGCTAACTGCAAATCATTTATAAACATCACATGCATGCAATTTGGAATTAGAAAACAAATTAGGGGAAATGCTTGGAACATTCGTTAAAAAATTTAAAATAAAAATTTAATTTTGGAAATTATGTATTAACACATTAAAAAAATAAAAAATAACTTGTTAATATAAAATTTATCAATTAATAACAATATTAAAAAATTTAAAATTAAAAAAGAGTTTTATATAGATATCAAATTACGCTTAGCAGTGTCATTTAATTACATTACTTTGTAAAAAAATTGTAAAAATATCTGTATTTTCTTAGAAGAAAAATAAACTACATGTTGATATATGCACTATCTTTCTCTTTTAATGTGAATCGGGTATCCTCTCACTTAACTACAGAGAATCAGATACTAGTTCTTTGATTCAGATAAAACCGCGTGAGTGATAAAATTCTCTCTTAAAAGATTTAACAGTGCTTTAATTTTAAAGCTGAATTCACACTTAAGACCTTTGATTATGTTAAAAGAGATCTCTTACAATATCATCCAAATATTCTTAGGTATGTACTATTTTTTCAAGCATAAGTGCACTGTTATTAAATTTTTAATAGAATAGTAAGGATCAATGACTAACATAAATTAGATATTTATTAATCAAAAGAGACAATGTCGACATGACTAAATTTTAGGTACCTATCTTTAACAAATTACTTAGAAGTTAATTCATTTTTTTGGCTTAATTATATACTTTCTTTCTCTCCACTACTAAAAATATAGTATTTTAATTTATACATTTTCGATGATTTCCTCCACTACTAAAAATATAGTTTTTAAATATTTTCAAAGATTTTCTCCACTACTAAATTTTGAAATTTTCCTTGCTGATGGTTCATGATGAATAACAAGCAGCCAAATTACTAGTTGTTGTGAAAATGTATTTCATTTTATTTTTTACAAAAGTTGATGTGAAAATGTTATTCATAGCATTTTACATATTTTCCATTTGAAGTATTATTTTTTAAAACAATATTTAATGATTAAATTAAAAGATAGAGAAACTAAAATCGTAAATTGGTGAAAATGAGATGGAAAATATATTATAGTCTTTTATGTTGGAACAAAATGTGTGTGACATTTTCACCTTAAGTTTTGATCATAACAATGTATTAAAAGTTCAATTGGATATGCTAATATTTGTTCAAGTGTTCCAGACCATAAACTAAAATGTATAAATCTTAAAACAAGGTTTTGGTTCTGGAAGAACATATGAGAGCAAATGAATTTACAAAGGAAGTTTATGTTGCAAGGCAGAGTCTGAGGACCATCAAAAGTTGATAGTCAGAGTCTGAAGCCACCAGAGTCTGAAGTCACTAGAGTCTGAAGCCTTCAAAGTCTGAACTTGAAGTTAGTTAACTTGGTTATTTGAAGACACAAGATTGCAGAAAGAATAGAAGCCTGGGGCAACGACTATTTCATAGAAATTAGAAGACATTTGATGCTTATCCACTAAAAAAGCGGAGAGAAAGGACAATAGTACAATTGTACAACCACTATTCCACTACACAACTCATGTTTGCACATAGTACTGCTTCAACTGTATCTGATAGTTAATTCTCTAAACAAGGAATGAATTTCGAATTATTCCTTCCTAGAACATTAACCAAATCAAGCAACATATCATTGGTGATAATCAAGCTTCAATAACTACTCTTTTGATGTGCTGACACTTCTACAACGTATCTTTCATACCTCTATATAAAGGAATGAAGACTTGAAGATTTGTAGAGAGACTCAACAACATTAAAACTGTGCCAAAGCTCTGCTGAAATTGTTGTGCATCAAATACTTAGAATTTCTTAACAACTTTCATATCTTAGAAATTCTCGAGTCTTAAAAGTCTTATCTGATTTGTATTGTGAACACCACTAATTGTATATCAAGTGTTCAACCTCAAACAATTTTCTTTGTAATTCTGTTTGAATAGAAGTCTCTTGCAGTTGTGCTTGAACATAGGAAGTCTCTTGATTGTGTTCTTGAGCATAGGAAATCTCTTGCAGTTGTGCTTGAGTAGTTTGAAGTCTCTTGCTATTGATCTTGAGCAATTGTAATCATATATTGATTTTAGTGAACTCTCCTTGGAAGTGCAAGGAGGAGTAGACTACTTCCGGATTGTGGAAGGAACCACTATAAATTTCTTTGTGTCTTTCTTCTTTCTCTTTCTCTTTGCTTATCCGCTGCATTTAGACTATGAACATTGCATCAGAACCTGAACTCTATCAGCTTCTGATCAGTGACTTTAGTTTTAGGAGAAGAAAAAGAAACCACAATTCAATCCCCCCTCTTGTGTTTTTTCTCACCTTCATTAGTGTCTCTAAAATTTTCCTTCAACTTTTAGTCCCTATAAAATTTTCAATCAATACTTTTGGTCTCTACTTTTAAGTTAATTTTTGTATTTTTTTTAATGAAATTGTGCATAAATGTGTAGAATATTGTAAAAAAAATTCAATTTTTTTTTTAACAAAACATAAATAAATATGAATTTTTAAGCGTAAAAAATATAAAAATTCATATTAAATTATTCATGTTTTGTTAAATAATACTAATTTTTTTGGGATAAATTCTTGTAATATTATGAATTTTTATGCAAATTTTTGTTTAAAAATATGAATTATACGTATGAGTTTACTTTAAAGGAGAGACCAAAAGTGAAGTTGGAAAAATTTTGAGGGACTAAAAGTTGAAGAAATTTTTTAGAGGGTCTAAAATGAAAAGTTGACATATTTATAGAGACCAAAAATATATTTAGCCCTATAATCAAACTATGACTATTTATAAGCCTCATCCAAAATTGTCCCCTCATTTTAACAATTGCGATTTTCCCCTACAAAACTTCAAAACACCCAAAATTCGAACCAGCAAACATTGCGTCATTCTTAAAGTTCTTTTGGTGTAACTTATCAGAAGTTTAGGTTGGATTTCTTCGATCATTTGTTCCGTAATTTATTTATTTTTTAAGTGTTGTGTTGTTTCAGATTATATATCTGAAATTGATTGTTTATGTTTTCGGATTATATGATCTGAAACAATACAATGTGTTAAATTCTGAGTTTTTCTTGTTGATTTTTGTATATATAATTTGAATTGTTTTTAGATATGGGACTAGGCAGCTGGCTGCCTTATACTACTATCGGTACAACAAGGAAATTTTTATTTACGTAAATGTTAAACAAGTTATATTATGAGTTATTTTCTTGTATATGATGATGTAAGCATGTATATGTTAACACTTCGAGGAAGTCAAACTAATGGGTTACTAAAAGGGTTATTAGAAGGAATGACACCCGCATGCTATGGTGTTTATACCAGTGTAGGGTCTCACTGTCATAAATCCTTACAGACTCTGATACAGAGTGCTAACATATTGAATTATAACTACAGATTATGCCTTCCACCGGTACGCCAAATGCCGCCAGACACGCGAGTTCCAACACATCATCGTCTACTAAGGCTGGCTCAGTCTCTATGTTGATACTGGATCAGTGTGTTTATTGTCATAAACAATATCGTTCTCTATGTTAACATAATTCAAATTGTATAATCCGATCCTGCATTTTTAAATTAGGTTTTATAATCCAATATGTGTCGACTTATGGACTACAAATGCTCTTTGTAACTGGTCTGATGAGGGGTTTGATATGGTTCATATTATATAATCTAAACTATTTATATTTTTTTAATAGTATTTTTCTAACTGTTTGATAAATAATTATAGAAACCATGGTAATTTGTAGGTGCTTTATGAGTTTTTAGTCGATTCAGGTTATATAATCTGAAATATTGTAGAAATGATTCGGATTATAAAATCACAACAGGGTAAAATATAAAATGTGAAGGGCGTGCAAGAAGCAAGTAGGGTAGGAAAAGAAATTCTCCTTTTTATTTATCAAAAGTTGAAAATAGTAGGTCTTTGAGTTTATTGGACCCGTAAAAGCTTTAAGCCCAAAGAACAGTATTTAAACTCAGTCTTTGTAAATTATAGATTACTGTTTAAACACAGGATCATCTATTGTTGTTATGTATAATTCGAAATGGAAAATCTAAATGACATGGAAAGTTTATGAGAAATAGAGAAAACTTCTTGAAAGAATTTTATAGATAACATTAGAGGAAAAAGTGAGAGCTAGTAAGAAGTTAAATAAGTACCAGAAGTTTACTGAAGGATTTGCTAGTCAAAATTTCTGGTGAATACGTTACAAACTTTTCAGCTATAGCTGTACAACAAGAACTTTCCTGTAACCATATGTTAACATATTAACTGTGATTCTTATAATCAAATTATTAAATTAACCAAAATTATAATTGGTCTTCTAAAAAAATTATCATTAGGGAATTTAAGTTCTAATTACCTCTCCTGTTGTCACATTTTTTACCCATGGATATATTGCTTCGCCCTGAACAAAAATAGTTTGCTAGAATGTGAGTTGTGTGTATATGCTGTCGAGAAATGATAACAACAGACATTTTAACACATTTTTCAACACACACTCTTTGATCGGTTAAAATTCATATGGATAAATGAGACCCACATGATTTATGCAACTTATTATAAATGTACTATGAGGAAAATTGGTCCCCTAAAAAATCAGAACAAAATTTGGGTACTAAATTAACCTTTCTGCAGTGAAAAATTTCAACCACGGCCTGCTTCAATTTCTGTGGTGAAAAGAACAAAATAAATATACATAGTTAGTATCTAACAATTTTTAATAAAATCAGAACATAATTTCAATCAATGTATAATTTGTTACCTCTTGTTTATTAGCAATCTTGCTGCTTTTCAACAGAAGTATCTTAAGACTTCCAAATAGATCATAATATGACAAATCAATCTGTTTGAATTTGATTAACACATAAGTAAATCTAATAATAATTGTCTAAAAATGTTGCAATTATGTTTGCAGGCCTATTTTTTAAAATATGGTTGTTGAACTTTATATTGTGAATTACACTAACCTCATCAGCAAAAATTAGAGATGATTGATCAATTTGACATGAATCAAGCAACCACTTGAGTTCAACATGTGAGCCAAGATTTGATCTGTTAATGTTGATAATTGGTACTATGCAGAGTTGATCACTTTTTGAAGTTACATTTAGGTAAAAAGAGTACATGATGGTTGAAGCTATAGTTCCAACATCTACACACAATTTGCATTTAATTAAATTCAAATAAATTAAAGATAACTTCTAGAAAATATATAATTCAAGAAACTAAAACATAAGAGGAGTGCTATGATTAAACAATGTCCAAGAAACTTCTATAAAACAATCCCTGATGGAATTTAGAGTGTGGGTGTTTATAAGCCCTCACAGTTTTGTCCTTTGTAGATGTCTTTGATAGAATGAAGAGTGTGGATGTTTATAAGCTACTATTAGCCTCGATTCTCAATTAATATAGTATTTTTTTTTGGGTGTACTGAAACAATATCTCGAATTTGAGGGATGCTAAGAAACTAAGGTGCCTATAGCTAAGGCCCCTTTCTTGCACGCCACATTTTCGAGGTACTATCCACTTTGGGGGTCTTGCGTAAGACTTACAGTTTTGTCCTTTTTTTTTTGGTAGAACTGTTTTGTCCTTTTTAAAAGGCGTTTTAGTAAACCGAAAAGTACAAATGTTTATAAACTACTACTAGCTTCTATTTTCAAACAATGTAAGATTCTTTAATATATCTAAACATTATCCAATAACTCTTGTTTGAAAAAACATTATTTGAAGTGATAATTCAGGCAACGCTCGCCTAAACAAGCGTTATGTAAAATAAGCATAATTTCAACTGAATTCTTAATAGAACATTAGGAATTACACTTGGCTAACATACACTGCAACCTTCTCTATTGCCGCAAAATGCGGTTGATGCGGTCAAAATTGTCGGTCCAAAGACGTCAAAATCATTTATATTGCGGTTGCAATTGCAGTTTCGGACCACAATTTTTACAATCCATGTTCACAAGATATATTTATTTATGGTAAGCTTTTGAGTTGCATATTATAGAATCTATAAGAAAGAAGAAAATTACCAGCATCATCAGATCCAATTACAGCATGTAAGAATTTTCCAGGTACACCAACATTAACATCATCCTTTCTTGCCTTCAAATATGCATTGAGTTTGTCAATACTTTCACATGATTCAACAATTTCCATTTTTGGTGATACTCCATTATAATATGAAGCTGCAGATAGTGGAAGAAGAACATTTGATAGCTTTTCATTTCTTCTAGTAATAGTGTATATCTTTTCCATATGTTGTATTTCTTGTGAATGTGAAAACTCTTCATTAGATTGAATATCTAATTGTATAAATGGTGCAACATTGCTTGTTTTTAACCACTTTTCAGATGAAGAGTGTTCAAAGGATTCAAAGTTGAAATCTGAGATTGCTGAATTATCCAATGGTGAAAGATATATAACCTCTTTAGACATATCTGTGACCAAATTTTTGGTTCTGGTTTCATCACTATCTGATAAAGATTCAAAACATTATTACTATTAGTTCCTCAAAGAGATTTGAAAAATTTTAAAAGCAAAAAATTGCTATTTTGTGATAGGTTTTTGTGTGTTCACCTTTGCTTAAAAGGCCATCAAAGAATGGATTTTCTCTAGTACGAATATATGGTTCCTGCATATAATTAAGAACAATTGTTTAAAGATAACAAAAAATAAGAGATGAAATGAAGATAATACAGAAATAATATGTTGATAAAACGTTATGATTCATTCAAAAATATATTATGACTTAATTAAGGGAATAGTCTATGAGGTATAAGCTCAATGGTAAGAGTTTGACTTTGTAACATCAAGAGACAAAGTTCGAATCCCACTTAAGACGGTTGTAATTTGTAATTAGTGGCACAATCGTTTATAAATTTCTCTTTTACTATTTTTTTATTTAAAAATTGAATAATTTGTAGGGACTAAAAAAGTTATTAAAATTAATTAGAAATTAAAATTAGAAGGTCTCTATTTTATAAGGAACAAAAATATATTTAACACAAATATTAATACAAAGGAAGATTTTCTTTTTTTTTTGTTATCGTATAAAATCATAATGAGAAAGAAAAAAGAAAAAAACTTTTCCTAGTGGTAGATATTCTCTATAAGTATCTTTCAAGAACCACCAACTCGGATACAACATGTGTACAGGTTGAGAGTTATAACTTCTAGGGAGTAAGCTTATATATAATTGGAATGATCTGACTTTAGAAATATATGGTTGGATTCTAAAATTATGTTTGGAGACAAATTATAAACTCAAGCTTTAACCTAGAATTCATTCCAAAGGCAAATTCAATTTTACTTGAAAATAACAAAGATACTTAGAATTTAGAATCACAAGCTTTAACTTAGAATTATAAAATTTTGTCAAAAAAAACACTTAGAATTATAAATTACTTGAAAATAATAAACATACTTGAAAATTAGAAATTTAATTATAATCACAAGCTTTAACTTAGAATTAGAGTTAAGTAAGTTTTTGATCCATGTAAATATTTTTTATCCATGTAAATATATAATTTTTGTTTTTATAGTCCTAAAACTATTTTCAAACAATAGTCCTCATAATATTTTTCGTCAACATACTTAGTCGTCATTGACACACATGGCATAATTTTTTGATGGAGACTAAAACAAAAGATGACATTTTTTGTCAAAAAAAAGATGTTATATTTATGGAGATAAAAAACTTATGGTAAAAATTAGTTTTTATTCCTATAAATATATCATTTTTGGTTTTAATCTCTCTAAATAGTGTCACTTTAATTTATTTTAACACCGAGGACCAAAACTTGATGACAAAAAATACTTGGGTGGCCGGTGTTTGAAAAGAAAAATAGATAGAAAATGAAAAACAATATATCTATTGGGAAAATTTTTATTTAATCTTATGATTGTTTTTTTTTCTTTTCTGATGGTATCCGGGGTTTGAATCTCATACTTTACATATATTATGAATTGTCCTTACCAACTCAATGTCAAGAATCACTTTAATTAGCGCGAATTGAAGACTTGAACTTTTCATGAACAACCAGTACCGTTTGATTAAAGTCATTAGAAACTAACAAAATTAGAAACTAATGAAATAAAATGAAAATCATAGCAGACTATATAGTTTTAGATGTAACAAAAAAAAAGGACTATATAGTTTTAGATGTATACTGAAACTAAAACTAAAAAAACACGAACATACATCTGTAAACTATGATAATTGAGAAACAAATTAAAACATGATAGAGGTACACTAATTAACCTGTTGATTTGGTGTCAATGCTCCATTGGATTTCATGGTTGAACTTGAAACAATAATCAAGAGGAGAAAACTATGTTAATTATAAAGATGACAGATTTAAATTAGGACTAATTAGGGGACGGCACATTAAGTAGAGAACAAGAAAGGGAAAGAAGACAATATGGGAATTGTTGGAGACTCCGAAACAAGCTATGGTTTATTACTAGTGGAACAACACTCACGTTCCTATTTTTCGTTCTTTACTTCGGATTAACGTTTGTAAATCATGAACGTTGTTATTTTATGAAATTTTGATTTGATTAAATGTGTGTATGTGTGTATATATATATATTCCTTAAAATAAATAAATAAATAATATAAGTTATTTATATTTTTTAAATAGCGAAAATACGGGCACTCACGTGCCCTCTTTTTCGCTCTTTTTATTACACTAACACGTGTAAATTATGAACGGTATTTTATATGAAATTTTGATTGTAATTAAAATTATAAGTACAAATATTTGTGACTTTTAAATTGCAACAAACTCAAAAAATCTTGTTTATCGTTTTCAATAACAACAACAATTTAACAAATATAATATAAATCCTTATCTTTTTTAATATCGCCAACAATATAAAATTAATATAGAAAAAGTTGTTTAAAGGTATAATTGGAATTATAAAACATTCATCCCAAAATATCAATCCCCTACTGATGTGTGGATTAGACAAGTGTACCAAATCGTTTACCAAATAATAAAATGATAAGTAGAGTATTGTATCCACAAAGATTCTCGTTTCGTCCAAACAATTTGCGTTACTTATTTTTAATTGACGATAAAAATAAAAGAGTAAAAGGAATAGAGATTGCAAGTTATCTGTTTTTGGTTGCAGAAAAGTAAGCAGCGGATATGATTCTTCGAATCGTCTTATTTATATGTTGGATATTAAATAACAGTAATGTCACGTGTATTTATCTTAGGTAGATTATACAAGTGATGAGACTGTTGTGACGAGTCTAACCAAATCGGTCGTCAAGCTGCACCTGCTGATCGCACGATGATCCTTACGTGCAAAGTCTATACTATCTCGGTTGACTAGGTTTATCCCTCCAATGTTTGGTTGCACTTGCTGGTCAAACGGTGATCCTTACGTGTGGGGTCTTACAACCTTAAAGGTAATTGAAAACATATACTTAAATTGGCGTTCCAAGATTTCCAAAGGCAATCAAGGCCAATGTTCATGTAGGTCAGCCCATCTATGAATCTTAAGACACTCAACACTCTCTCACTCTCTCTCTTAGTAGTTCTACAAACGGGCAGCCCTATCAGCGTCTACCTTACCAAGGGTTTAAGAGAATGTTTCTAATAGGCTTATGGTTTATTTCCTTCAAGAAGACACCTGTTTCCTTAATTACTAACTAGTTACCTTCTAGGTTGAGCAGATTTTACTCAATATTAGTAATGTCACGTCCTAAGTACTTATTACTAGGGTACCTCTCGCTCTCGATATCTTTCGCTAGTTTTTTTTGACAAAAATAAACGATATTCATTCATTCAAATTGATAGAGTACAACGATACAATACAAATCCTCGCTAAAAGAAAAAGGATGGATCGGTGAGCATACTCACAACATCTATGTTAATAGCATAAAATGAAAAAAATACCTATGCCTACAAATATGACTAATATGACTATATTCAAGTCTCCGGAATACTCATGTCTCCGGATCTGCAACGTTGACGACGCCAAGTCATTGTCATTAATCTTATCTGCACTTGCTCAAAGCTAATCTTTCAACCTAAATCAAATAAACACCACACTAAGACGGGAAATAAAAACGCACCACACAAAGACGAGAAATCAAAACAAACAGAGTCGTGCAGAGACGACGAAATCTCAAAAACAAACATAAGAAAACAGAAAATATGTGAAATCACTTATTCAATTAGGATAGAAGGAAAAACAAATCGGAGGGGTGATTTTTGGGTCAAATTAGGAAAGAAGGAAAAACAAATCGGAGGGGGTGATTTTTGGGTCAAAATTGACCCTAAATCACCCCTCTGACAAGAAGAAGAAGAAGAAGGGGGGTGACGACTAGGGTTTGAGAAGGAGAGAAGAGAGATCTTTCGCAAGTTATAATTAATTACTTCCTAGACAAATTGATATTAGTATGCCAGATATAGATATTAAGATATAAGCATTAGGATAGTAATATCAATATTAGGCTCAATCACAACCTAAATTTCTAAAGCTACTACAAAAATAAACGTTATCATAATAAAACTTAATATCGAACAGAAAATAAATAAAATATAAACGACATTAAATAAAATAAATATTCAACAAAATAAACAAATGTTCATCTTAAAACTCTAACCTAAAAAGATTTAGTTACGCATGGTAACTAAAAACAAATTATTAGACATAAAAATATACCCAAGAAAAACAAGGAGAAGATAGAAACCCATCTGGAAGCTCCTAGAACTGCCTTTCTCTTGAACTGCTCTAGTTCCGAACGAGAAATTATGAATGAGGAAGGCTGGTATTTATAGTGAGAGTTTTTACCTGGGTTTGAGCTAAAAAAGCAGGCATTACCCACATAAAAGCAGGAAAAGACACTTTCGCCTCGCACATTTTGGATGCACGAGGCTCACACACCATGCCCTAGGCACAAGGCATTCCGTAGGCGCATGAAATCATGCCCTAGGCGCATGTGTGTGTGTTTCAGGCCCAAATTCTCCGTTCTTCCGTCATTTTAGGTGTATTCCTCCAAATAACTTGCCTCGAGACCTGGGAACATAATTCCTCCCTTTGTAAAGTTTCCTGAGACCTCTTGAATCTTCCAAAAGTCTTCACAAATCTTTGGATGTTCTTGATTTGCCGATGTGCATGATTTCTTCGTGAATTACTTCATAAACCCCCTAAAATTTCCATGTCTCGGGAAAACTAGAATTACAGACTCAAATATAGAAAACATTATAAAAGTTTCAAAATCATAGGCAATAGTTCTAATACTCCTCCTTTTTTCCGCCAAAACCTATTGAAAATGAATGAAAAACATGCTAAGAATAACGTAAGATAACCTTTCATCACAATCCCTAACTTAAACTGTTGCTTGTCCTCAAGTAACGAAAGAAAAACATATTTTATTCTTTACATTTTTTCTGGAAAAACATACCTTTTCAGAGTTGTGCTCAGATCATTACTCATCCCATCTACATCATTGACTTACTTACCTCGTTACACTCAAGTGGGACAGACTTGGAGAAGATAACTCATATCATCAGTCATACGCTTTTCCATGATACATATGAAGGTGAGAAAAACCACAAGAAGGGGGGTTGAATTGTGTTTTTGGAAACTTCTTCTTTTACGTTCTAGATAACTGTCCTCAGGTTCAGAGTCTGAAGTAGTTCAGAGTCTGAGTGAGTTCAGA
>Ga0228710_1003573_pt1 | contig 24689 bp, 7 predicted proteins | sample MedpolnodulmetaG_FD_177995 | JGI IMG/M metagenome (GOLD analysis project Ga0228710, IMG submission 177995) | Root nodule microbial communities from Medicago polymorpha collected in Santa Monica, California, United States - pink nodules | ecosystem: Host-associated > Plants > Roots > Nodule...
TTCATGCATGTCCCACCACTTTGTGTGGGTTCTATTTCCAAAGTGTACACTCACAATGATTTAAACCAATAAAAGAGTGAGTGTTAGAGAGAGTGTTCAAAAGAGAGTGTTGCTAGCATTCCTCATTGAATATTTTTAGACTTTTCATAGATCAAAGCGCTCTCTTTCTGGACTATTTTCTTTTATTGCTTCAATTCTAACATGGTACCTAGAGCCTTTTATTAGGCCCAAAATACACAGTTATGGTTGAGTACTCCAATGACAAAAACAACAACAACAACAACATCCAAGCCTTATCCCACTAAGTGGGGTCGGCTACATGGATCAAATGACAAAAACATTCTCTAAAAATCCAATTATTCTCAGTGCCAACGCACCATCTTCTCTGGCACCGGTGAACTTCACTCACACAATCTCTGTCAAGCTAGACAACAAAAATCATGATATGGAAATGGCAGGTTGAGGCAATTATGAAGGCACATAGAGAATGTATGGTCTGGAACTCAGAGACAGAGAAACCTCCCTTTTTTGTGTTCTAAAGTTCTGGTATGGTATGGTCTCCTCTTTGGACTAGGATTCAACTCGGTAGAGTTAGGTTCAGCTCATCAAAGTTGGATTGGTTCATGTTTTTTGGTTAGTGACTTTGTTTATGTTACGAGCTATGAGGTATGTGATTCTGCTGGAATTGAATTCTAGTTCAAGGAGGCGACCCTCCGAGGATTGTTCATGTTTTTTGGTTAGTGACTTTATTTATGGTACGAGCTATGTGATTCTGCCTGAGTTTACACAAACAATTTTATAAGCAATTTAACTCGAAATTAACACCTAGAGTTTTCACAACCCTGCTTCCATTGGCTATCTAATTTTTCCATCAACCACCAAAACCAACTGTCTACTCACTCTAAAATTTTCTAATAGTTCCATTTATCACTAAAATTCTAATTAGTTGCTAACTCAATTTTCGTGTGTGTTAGGGTAAACAGTGTGGTAATGAAGTTTATATTGAGTTTCTCCCTACTTCCTGTCTTGTCAAATCTCAGGCATCTAATAAGACCGTTCTCAAAGGTTCCATCGATTCAAATAGTCACTATCATTTCTAGTTTCTTAAGGAGCCTCTATCCAGTTTGCCCGTTGCTATAGTCCCGTCAAGGTCTTCAATGCTTCATATTGTAAATATTTATAACCCATCCTCGCCTCTCCCTAATAAACCCCTTAACCATCTACTTTGTCAATCCACCTATTTCCATCACCGGTTCTGCCTTCATCACAGTCATCTACTTCTTCTGACCCTGCTGATTCTATCCTTGTCCTCTAATTCGAAACAATAACCCTATGTTTACTAAATCCAAAATCGGAAGCCTTAAAACTAAAGCTTTGCTAACTCAAATTGAGTCATTTAATGTAAAACATGACTTGGCTCACCCTTGATGGCTCACTGCAATGCAAGAAGAATACACGGCATTTCTTAAAAAAAACAACCTAGGAACCTCGGTCAACCTACTGAGAGTGTCATAGTAAAATAAAGAATCCCTCCTCAAACTCCACATACACTTAACCATTAAAAGTAACAAATTTAAATAAATCAACAAGAAAGTTAGGCCCTCCGTTTACTTTGTGAACACATTTTCTATTTTCATTATCTAAAATTTGTGTTAATTATACATGCTAACAAAGAAGAAGATAGTAAACTCTTGAAATGAAGAATTAGGTGCATCTCTAACTAGCATTTCATTTCATCACCATCACAAATCACAACGGTTCACTTCAAAAGTCTCAAAACTTCTTAAGGTCTGTTTGGATTGGCTTATTTGAGCTTATCTACTCACATAAGTTTTCTGAGATTGTTTGGAAGAACTAATGAAAACAGCTTACGACATTGTTCATAAGCTATTTTCAGCTTATACTTATAAGTCCAAGATACCTAATATCTTATACAAAAAAGATTTAACTTTATTTTATCTTTTGCTATAGAAATAACTTATAGATAAGCACATGTGCTATAAGCTCCAAACAATCTAATAGGGCCTTATTAGCAAATTCACAAATAATCTGGACCTTAGAATAAGCTCAAAAATTCAGCAAACAGGTCTGTTTGGATTGGCTTACTTCTGAGCTTATGAAAAATAACTTATACAAATAACTAAGCTTTTACGTTAACTCATAAACTCTCAATAATAAAAATTGTATCTTGATAAATTAAGCTTATGAATAATAACAAAAGCTTATTTATTTGCATAAGCTGTTTTGCTTAAACTCAAAAATAAGTGGATCCAACCGGGTCCTAATAAAAAGAATCAGATCCTAACCTAAGCTATAATTGAAGATGGCCGAAAAAAACAGACCCGGTTAACAAAATTGTATAAATTAAAAACAACCCTTAACTTAACAAAAACAACTACCCTAATAGCTAATTTAACAGATCCTAATGATAAATTCATAACCATAACACTAGCATGAGTTCGCACTTGGCAGAATCATAATAGAAATTGTTAAATCATTATGTGGAGAAGATTAAGAAGCTTACTAGATCGGTGGTTGTGTGCGTTGCTGCCGGAAGTGGTTTGGGAAACAGCAGTTAGAGGCTGCGGGTGGCCGGAATTGTGAGGCGGCGGCGGTGGCGCTGTGGTTGCGGCGATGGTGGTTTGAAAGAAAGTGAGAGTCGATATGGCTCCGATTCTTTCGAATTTGTTTGTGGTGGAACTCGTTAATTAGTTGGACTCAATCTTGATTTAATTGACAATTTTATTTTTTTTTTGGCTAAAAAAATTAAAATAAATATACCATGTTATAATGATGTAAAACTATTTTACACATGCATTAACTCAAGTCACGCTAAACCACCGTTTTTTTAACTTAATTCATACGTACATAAAGGATGATAAATCACGGTTGTCTTTGGGATTAAGAATTTGATGAACTTTGACATTTTTACTTATGTGGTTTTTTTAGTTCATAACACAATTAGTAGGGTCATTTCATTATATGTGGAAGTCGGCGTTTAAATATAGATTCATCACTTATTCATCTTAAGGGATGAAGCTACTTACCTAAAAAATACAGTGTGCTTTCTTTTCTAACTTCAAATATATTATTTTAGATCTTATCTCTTTTCAGATTTCACATACCAATTTATATGAGATAATCCATTTTAAAAGCTCAAGAATTAGAACATGTAACTTCATGTTTAATAACTTTTTAGAATAATCGATGAGATGTGGATGATGAAAAGAAAAGAAAAATAATATTGATGGGCCAAATTGACTTGAGACAGGATCAAAGTTTAGATTCGACCGCTCAAATTGACTCGCCCTACTTTTGACAGATTTATCGCAAGACATACCAAAATGGGGGAGGGGGTGGGGGGAATTTCACCACTCCTAAATTAACCATCGAACAAATTTATAATTTATAATCTTTGTTACTATCTAAATGAATTTTAGTAACATTTTAAAAAGTGTTAACCATCAAATGTTATTTAAAGGTCTAAATGTAATAGTGACATAATAACCAAATGAGATAACAAAAGAGTCGGCCAAAAACTTGATGAGAAAAACACAAAGATGGTTTCACCTATTCATAAAAGATACATGAATCCCCCGATTACTTCCCCAAAAACCACTTTCTTTGTGGAAGAGAATTTAATATGACAACAAATTGCTAAACATGTATATAATATGGTGGTTGGTGAAACATGTATATTTTCAATTCGAAGTATTAATTAAGTAATTAGGAAGCATTATGTTACTAGTTTCAATATGTAACTATAAATTGTTGCATGCAAGAATGAACTAATACAACACAAAGCTCTAAGCTCATAACACAATTGTAGTTGTTCTTTCTTTCCATCAAAAAATGACTTATGTTAGGCTTGCTCCTTTCGTTGTCTTCTTGCTTACCACATTATGTATGTATTTTAACTATATTTCTCATCAATACATACCATTTATATTTATTTATATTTTAGAGCTCATGATAAATTAATCAAAATCTTCTCCCAATTATACTACTTACATACAAAACCATTCACCAATTTTCTCAAAAAATTTTGCCACGATGAAATTAGTTAGATTTTTTTTTTCTCTTTCTCAAATAGGAAAATTTTACTTACATAGAATTTTATTGTTTCAAGTAATGGCACGTACATTCTTCCAACCCTAATTGTCTTTTCCTTTTACAGTGATGTTTCTGATGAAGAACGTAGGAGCAGATGATTGTTGGGGTCCTTGTTCGGTATTTCAGACACCACCATGTCCCTTTTCAAATTGTTATTGCATCCCTCTTTTTTTAGTCGTAGGTTACTGCTCGCATGCATCATCCCCAACTGCTACGAAGATGGTTGAGGAACATCCTAACTTATGTCAGACTCATGCCGATTGTGCGAAGAAGGGAAGTGGAAGGTTTTGCGCTCGTTATCGTAATCCGGATATTGAATTTGGATGGTGTTTTGCCTCTAACTATGAAGCACAAGAAATTTTCTTCAAAATTTTCTCTAACTATGACTTCACAAAGATGTCAGCCATCGCTTAATATTGATATGTGCAAAAAGAAAAGTCACACATACTGCATACTCCATCCGTCCTAAATTAATGTTTCTCTAGAAAAAAATTCGTCATAAATTGTAAGTCATTTTACAATACCAATGAAATATTCTATATATATACCTAGCACGACTACAATAAATGTTCCATGTGCATGTATGTGCTTGTATAATACATGTAGTTACTTTGCAAGCAATGTGATGCTGCTGCTTCTAGATTTACTTAATATATGATAAAGTTTCTCATATATAATTTAATATATTTTTGTTGATTTTTGTTTTTAACTAATCGATTATATGTAGGCTCTAATGGTATAGGTGCAACTAATCGTTCAGGCAATAGAGTCTAATTGATTAGAAGGTTATTAATGAACTAATGAATGTTTAGTTGATAGATCATCAACAAAATTGTCGAATCGTTTATAAGTAACTTGTGATATATGAATAGGATTATCGACATCATATATTGGTCAAATATTGTTGATATTATAATCTTTCGAACTTGTTTTTGTTGATTGAACTACACTGCAAGAAATATGATATCTTGCTACAATATGTTCAAGAATTATCTTATTGCAAATGTGACTGCGAGCCACAATATATTCTATCGGTTGTCATTGTATCTCCATTGTGTCGTTCAACATTCACTTTTTAATTTAACATGACACCCTTACTCGTGTGAGTTTATCCATTTTTTTGAGATTGGTCAAATTTTATCTTCCAAATAGGAATCTACATGACATAATTGATTTGTGATCAAATTGTGATAGAAGTATTCCCTAAAAATGGCATGGTTCATATTAATTAACTACATCTCGACCTTTAACCTACAAAATTTGTACTAAAATTAGATCACGTTTTTATGGTTAGATTAGATAATCCAAAGTTATATAGTAAGCCACCGAGATAAATTGATCAAAAAAGGTCATTACTTGCCTGCTTAGAATTAAATTGAAATTTAACTCTTTACAGGCCAATTTGGTAGATTCATTAGGTTTCGGGGGGGTATATGGTCAAGGTGGGGTGGGGTACCATGTAATTAATTTAACTCCTTATGTCTAGGCCAATCATATTATATGTCTCATATGATTGGCTTCAAGCTTGGCCATAATTGATTTAGTCTGGTTCAACTATAATTTATATAAAATGTAAGTGTGACTCATGGTGTGACACAATTATATTAAGTGTGCCATTATAATATAGCCACATTTAACATATTGTGTTCTCTAATGCCCCATCCGTTTCACAATGAGTGTCGCTTAAGGTTTTGACACACAAATTAATAAACGGAAAGAAATAATCATTAGACATAACACTGTTACTAAACTGCTCTTACCTTATGAGAAAAAGACAAACTTAAAGTTGTATAGAAAATTGTGTCAGAGAAAAGTTGGAGTATTTATTGAGGGTAAAATTGAAAGAAAAAGATTAAAGTTGTATTAAAAATGTAAAGTGGTATTCATTTTGAAACTACTTTTTTAATTAAAGTGACACTCATCTTGAAATGGAGGGAGTAAAATTATCAATCAATCATTGTAAACTCAACTCAATTGCTAATGACATTGCATTATATGTGTAGGGATTGAAGTTTGAGCTTCGAATACCGTTTAATATATGTATCATCAATCATGTGAGGCACATGGCAAGATTTTCACATCACATAGACAACAACTACACGTTGACTTGGTGACACTATGATTGGGTGACACTACCCTTAGATATCCATGATTGAGTACTCTTAAAGTTTGTTTGAGTATATATCCATCATTTTTTTTGTGTTCAAGATTTGAACTCCGAATTTTACGTACGTATATTATGCATTATTCTTATCAACTGAGTTAAGCTCACGAAGACAGTATATATCCATCATTTAATCCGTAAATTTCAAGTCAATTTAATCCGTAAATTTCACGTCATATTCTTATATTAATTTATTTTAAAATAAATTTAAATTTTAAATGATTTTTTTTACAAGGTATCGATACACAATCAAATTTTAAGATATCTAAGAATTTATGACATCCTTTATAATTATATTGTCATTATTATGTGAATCATAAATAAAGGCCAACACACCAAAGACAAAAATCACAGCAAGATCTTGCACAAAACGAAATTATTATTTCATTATTTGATTCAATAAACTAAACAACACCTTCACAATAATGCCTCGTGACTCATGCAATATTTAACAACAAATATTTTAATATAGACCCATAGATTATAAGTGGAAGCAAACACATTATGATCAAATTGTAAATTTTTATTTTAGTCTTAAGCATCCGGTTCTTGGGAAATTAATAGAGACTTAAGAACTCAAAATTTAACCGAAGATATATAAACAGTTTTAGATAGCGATAGAAATTAGTTTCTTTCAAATGATTGGTATTTATGTTATTTTTTACAAAATTAATAAACTCACATTATATGATTGATAAGCTAAATTAGATTTAAAAAAAGATTGATAATAAATGATAAATGCAATCGAATATTAAGTACAATGACTGACTCAACTTTTTTTTTTTGAAGAGACTAAAATGAATTATATTATCACAACAAAAGGTCCTCCCTAGCATAATGTATGCCAGGGAAAGACACCATAGTTACAATCCAAAAATTTACAAGGGAAACAAAAACGAAAGCCAATAACTATTAGCCTATGCCCAACAAGGTGAAATGGCTAAGCCACCAACCATGATAGTTGAAGGGAAGAGATGGAAACTAATGACTGGCTCAACTAACATAAAGTTAAACTTTATTGAAAATTAAGATGTCTTCTCATACTCGCTATTAAACTAGAAGAAAAAAGAAATTACTATCTCATGAACTTATCTCAGTTGGTAGGGGTCATGAGTTTATTTCAGTTGGTAGGGGTATTGCCTATTATATACAGGGGTCGGAGTTTGAACTTCGGACAACCCACTAGGCTACTCGAAAAAAAAGAAAAAAAATACCAATTGTTTGCAAGTATACTTTTACACAACATAAATTTAATAACATTTTTGAATTTTACATCCAAACTTAATTAACCCCATTTCTTAATTAATTAGTGAAACCAGCAATAACAGCATGAGGCTCACAATCTTTAGCATCTAAACTTGGCTTAACAGCTGAATTAGGCTCAATAGGCTTGACAAGAAACTCATGTGGCAAATCCTTAATACCTTTAAGATAAAATGTGTAAAATAGCTTAAATGGAAACACGATTTGATGAAGCTTAACTTGACCATAAACACCTTCAAATATTCCAGTTCCACCAGTCACAGTCAAGTAAGTATCCTCATAAGTTAAATAAGAACCTTGCACATAAATATGACCATAGTCTCCAAAATAAAAACTGTATATTGCTTCATATATGTCCCCTTTTTTCTTTGCTTTGTTTTGAATTAAAACACATATTCCAGCTGTTATTCCTACCCTCTTTTGTAAGCATCCTGAATACTGCAAATTCCACAAACCCAAAATTAAATAAAATACTTTATCATAATTTCTAATTTTTAGTTTTAGTTTTATTTTATTTTATTTTTAATTCACTTAAATTAGGCATACATGGAAGGACGAATCCTGAAATTTTAATAAATGGGGTCCAAATCATATCATAAAAAATACAAGTTGTTATGTGTACAAAATTAGATTCTTGCTGCTGAGCAGAAACCTTGTAAATACTAACAATATTTTTTTCTTATTTTTAGAGGACTACCAATATTTGCTTTTTAGCCCCTCAAAAAACAATATTTAGTTTTCTTATATGGATCCCAACAATATTTACGTTTTCCTATATTTACTTAATTGACATGTCTTTTCCTTTTCAAAATAAACTTTTTTTGGTCAAATAAAATCTTTTAAAAATAAATTTTTGGGTTCTAATTCGTGGCATAATTGTGCAGCAGATTATGTATGAGTAATGAGCCACGAGGACCTCTCAAAGAAATGTATGAGCCACGAGGCACACTTTATTTTGGATCACCATGAGTCACATTTACATTTTATGTAAATTTATTTATATTTTAGAATATAAAGTAAATTGAAATAAACAAAAAAAACAACTAACTACATCCTTGGATTAAGATTGAGTATCTCAAAAATTACTCTTTGCAGTTAATAAAAATTTATTGTGTCAATGTGATTTGTTAAACTCTTTGTTTTAGAATATGTACTAGTACTAACTTAAAACCTAAAATCATAGGGTAGATAAGTTTTACCCAAAATTGAAAAAAGAAACTTTAAAGTATAAACCCTATAACCCATTTTGATTTCTCCAAAAAAATAAAAAAGGATAAACCCAAAATGGCAACTTGTAATAAAAGCTCTTAAAATTATTTATTGCACAATGTGATTATTTATTGCAACTTGTTAACCGACTGACCTTGTTGCTAAAGGGAAATAGATCACCAAGTGCGTTGACATTTTTTTGACTCAACCTAAGATAAGCTGGGCTTCCACGATCTTTTTCATTGATCTCATAAACACTAAGTTCTTGTACTTTGACTACAAATCAAGCAACAACAAAAAATCAAAGGGTCAACATAGATATTATTAACAAGCAAGTTCCATAGTCCCTTAACAAACACACAAACAAGAAAAATATGAGTGAACCTGAGTTAGATGATTGATAAGCTTGGCTTTTGCAAATGAAAGACTTGTTTGATTGGTAAGAGTGTAGTGATGAGGTATTAATGTTTAGGTTGAGTGTTGTTGTAGTGAGTGAAGGGAATGGTAGGATAGTTGATTTGGATGAGATGTTTAATTGTGATGATTTTGTGTTGGAAGGTTTGGCATAGAAAGAAGAAATTGTTCTCAAAGCAAAGGATGAAGAAGACATAATTTTTTATGATGAGAAAGTGGAAAAGTGTGGTACTAGCTAATAATCAAGTGAGGGGGTTGTTACTAGTAATAGTATGGTATATATAACCATAAGAAGGGAGCTAGTATTGCATGTCACAAAACTAAATGCATAAACCAAACACAAAATAATAAACATTAATAAAAAGAAAAATAACTTTGTATTATTATTAGGAAAAAACTTAGGTACAATTCCTGTATTTCGTATGGTTCTTAACTAAATTCACCATGATTTTTTTAAATCCTTAATTGTCTCAAAGTTTGTTATCTCTAAAAAATTGTATTTTTAGTTAAGAACTATACGAAAAGCACCTAAGAAATTGTACCTAAGTTTTATCATTATTATTATTATTATTAGAGAAAGTGTATCTTTTGTGTGTGTGCCTAATCAATATGTATGACCAAACAATACTAACTTTTCGAAGGGTCTTGAGTGGTCCCAAAACTATAAGCATAAGTTATGGGATAAGGGTCATAGTTTTAAAAACTGGACTGGACCGGTTGGTCATATTTTTACTTTTTTTTCTTTCTGTTTTCTTTATGACAATTATAGGTGTTAAACTTTTTAGAAATTTTTTTGAGACCGAGTCTTCCGATTCAATATAATTTAATACCAATATAATTTTGTATATAGACCGAGTTATATATTCGAGTCATTCGAGTCAATTTGGTTAAGTTATGCGGTTCGACCATTGACTCAATGGCTCGACCAATGAACCAGTGACCCAGTGACCTTGCCGAGTCGATTACCGGTCCGATTTTTAAAACTATGATAAGGATACTTTCCATTTACTTAAAATAAATGGAAAAACCATTTAGATAATGGACCCTACCATTAAAGGGTCCCACAATCATTATTATTTATATTTTAATTTTTTTTGTCTTTATATCGTCAAATGAAGAAATAGAGAAAATCATAACTTCTAAGTTTTTTTTTTGGTTACTGGGGTTTAAACCCCAAACCTTACATATATTATACATTGTTTATATCAACTGAGTTAAGCTCACGAGAACCTTAACTTCTAAATTTAAACAAACTCGTAAAAAAGTAAAGTATAATTTTATTTTTATTATTATTATTGAAATAATTAAAAACAAAAGGCTTTGTTAATACTTTGTATGTGTACTGAAGAGATTTATATTTGATTGTATGAGGAATGCTAGCAACACACCTTCTAACACACACTTTTCAACACACTCTCTTTGATTGGTTAAAATTCATATGGGTTCGACCAAATCATGTGGGTCCCATATAAATTTGGTGGGTCTCATATGAATATTAACCAATCAAAGAGAGTGTGTTGAAAAATGTGTGTTAGAAGGTGTGTTGCTAGCATTTCTCTTGATTGTATAGCCATACAAAGATCCTATTACATAATAATGGAATTCGGCTGTGTGTCCTTCATCAAGATGATGCGGCGCGTGTGTGCGGGAATTCAGAAACGGCGATACATCTATTTTTAGGATGTGATATATTCAGTTCTCTTTGATCTCATGTGTGGCATTGGTTGGGTATCTCTTCGGTTTCTTCTGGTGACCTTCGACAACCTTTTGTTCAATTTACTAACATGGCGGGTTTGCCTAAATTCACTCATTCATTCTTCACAATCATTTGGTTGCCTCTATTTGAGTTATTTGAAGGAGAGGAATCACCGTGTATTCCAAAACATGACTTCTAATTCTTCAATTCTCATTGAAAAGGTTAAACTAAATTTTTTTTTATGGTTGAAATCAAAACAGACGATTATCATGATTGGTGGAAACACCCGGTTCTTTGTATGGGTATCCACTTGTAATCTTCTTTTCTGTTTTGATGGTGCTTTCTTTGTGTTTTGCACCTTGAGTTTGTAAATACTCTCGTGTGGTTTGCCTTTTGCACGCCTTGTGCGGGGTGAATCACAGTTGTTTATATATCATTTTAGTTTGTTAAAAAAAAAACGGAATTCTTATTTGGGCTTTTACCCTTTTTTTTACCAAAAGTAATGGAATTCTTATTCTCCTATTCATTTCTCTAATACATTTTTTTATTTATTTTTTTACATATTATTGTTACATTTAAAAAAGATAAAATAAAGAGTTAAGCGATAAAACTCACACATACTAAATACAAATACAAAGAATAAGATTATTGCAGATTTAACTCTGCACCCCCGGCAATCAAATGTTTCCACATCCTTAACACATACATGTCTATTACATTTTAATTTTACATTTTAATTTTAGTATATACAATATTATATTAAATAAAATGTTATCTTATATGAACGTGTGGAAAATCATACAAGATGTGTCAACTCAATGGTAAGAGTTCGATTGTATGACATCAAGAAACATAGTACAAATCTCGTCCATGATAGTTGTAAATTATCATATTCTGGTTGATCTGTTTGGTGTGATGGAAGGTTGGTCGTTGTTAGAGGGGGATGATTATTGGTCTTGGAAATTGAGTTTGAAGAGGTTTTCTCAGTTTGCTTTGCATGTGGTTACCTCTTAGGTTTGTCTCTCGAGGAGGGGTTAGGGTTGGGGGGAGATTTCTTTTATCTTGTCGTTGGTTTGAAAAGGTTGGGCTCCTTTTAAGGTTCTTGTTTTCTCTTGGAAGCTCCTCTTAGATAGGCTTCATACAAGGTAGATCTTTTAAGGCGCAGGGTTATAGTGGATTTAGATGGCACTTCATTATCATCTTCTTTTTGTCCTTGTAGTCTTTCATCTAGGGTATCATATAGAATTGTTAAGTAGCTTGTGAGGACAATCTGTCATATCATGTTTTTAGGGTCCTTTATGAGTCATTTTACAATCATTTGAGTCATTTTTATAGTCCCTTGATTTATTATACGATTTGCTTTACTAAGGTTTAGTAGGAAGCGAAGAAATTAGCATCGTCCCTAAAATATACTCCCTCCGTCTCAAAATAATTGTTATATTAGCATTTTTTTCATATGTCTTTTTTTTTTCTTTTTTCTTTTTAAAATGATCAGGATCATATACAAACCGTTTAAAGCCAAAACATTGAGCCAGCAAACACAATTTTTCCTATGTCTCAAAATAATTGTCACTTTAGAATAGAAATCCAATACTTATTTATTTTTTTTCAGTATTGTACGCTTAATTTATTGAATTTCATCCAACTTAATTGCTCCACTAACTACAATTAATAAAGATATTTTAGTAAATGATATTAATTTTATCATTGAAATCAACACAATTAATTATTTCCTTAAAAATCGTGCACAAACATTATACGACTATTATTTTGAGACAGAGAGAGTACAAAGAAGACCTTGAAACCGCTCGAATTTACCTAATCGGAAAACTTTGGGTGTGCCAAGTTTTTTACAAGATCAACAAGTTGTCTCTTGGAGTATAGCTATCATAGACGTTATGGCGAAGAGAATTGAGGAAAAGAGTAAAAGAAAACATATAAATTATGTACACTCAAAACCCCATTAAAGACAACACTCAATCGAAGGCTACCATTTAATCAATCAAAACTTTTTTTTTGAAAAGGCTAAGAAATTGAAAACTAAATAAAACTCTTTTAGCACAAGATGTACTAAAGAAGCTTAACTGTTCAAGAAGTTTGCATTACAAGACAAGCTACACAAAGCAGCCAAGAGACACAAAACTAAAAAACAACCTTTAAACATAACAAATGAATAGCCTCAAATTGAGGTAATCAAAATCGAACAAAATATGCTTAAATGCACTTTTGGCCCCCCAAGTTTGTAAAACTTGCGATTTTGCCCCCCTATTTTAAAAATAGCATTATTAGCCCTTCAAGTTTCACCCCCTTTGCAAAACCATGACCCCCTTAATTTTGACATGGTCAAAGCTGATGTGGCGCGATTTTATTTAAAAAAAATTGCCACCTATGATTTTTGTTATCCACTTGGATTTAGAAATAGTTAACATTATTTATGTTTTGTAATTTTTAAATAATGTTAACTATTTTTAAATCTAAGTGGATAACAAAAATCATAGGTGGCAATTTTTTTTTAATAAAAATGTGCCGCATTAACTTTGATCAGGTCAAAATTAAGGGGGGTCATGGTTATGCGAAAGGGATGAAACTTGAGGAGCTAATAATGCTATTTTTAAAATAGGAGGGTCAAAATTGCAAGTTTTGCAAACTTAAGGGGTCAAAAATGCATTTAAGTTAACAAAATATAATCCGATTTTAACCACCAAAAAGTATGAATTTTAACCTTTTCAATTAAAGATTAAAGAAGTGTCTTATTACTGAATATCCGATTTCATTCCTTCCACAATATGAAAAGCACATAGATCAAAATCAATCAAAACTAACCACCAAAACCAGAACCAACATCAAAATCAAAGTCAAACTCTCACACCTTAAACCATCCCCAAACTCCATCGCGAATAACCATTGTTTTAGAAAAACACGAATATAAATGACAAATTTCTACAATACTGTTTAAAAAAAAACGCGAACACCATCATTTTAATTCAACGACAAGACTACTATCCGTGCCCATTATCATCCGTAGGTGGAGCAATAAATATCAAATTCATACTAAGGCTTATCCCTTGTGTCAGGACATATAAATTGTCAGTTTTTCAATCTATATACTCTTGTTTAATCTTTCTTTTTCTGGCTGTGCTGAACTCTATTTAATGTGAATTGAATCGGTGGGTTTTTTTTAAAGGAAAAAATATGTGTACTTATTTATTGGAAAATTTTAAAAAATGCCCTTAAAGTATCGGTTAAAGAAACAAAAATAAAAATATTATGATAAAAAGTGATGAAATATGATGAATTCAACTTTTTAAAAATTTAAGTGTTATAAATTTCAATATAAACCTCCTACTTTTAGTTTCTTTCATAAGCGTCTTGGATACTTGTTAGCACGACTTTTATTTATTTTGGCCAAAAGTTAGGTTTAGTTGTTATGTTTTTTCGTGTTTTTTTGTTTAGTATGTTTTCTGTGTTCCATGTACAAAGCTAATTTTTGCATTTATTGTTGATTATTTAACTTGGGTCTATATTTAAAGATGATAAGTCGCCAACGCTTTATCACTTGAGCATTTTATGTACAATTAATGAATTTTTTTTGGTAAAATAATAAAAATTAATGTCATAAAAAATTATAAAGAAACGATCTAATTTACATATTTGTCTAATATGAATTTCTAAAAAATGTTCTAAAAAAGGACATTTACAACTTTTAGTAAAATTTGTGAATTTTGCAACATATAAATAATGGAGAACATGAAAAATATTTTATTAAATTTACTAAAAATAGTAAGATGATTCACATCTTACTTACTAAAGCTTGTCTGATCAAGCTAACCCTAACCTTAAATTTAACCTAGCAATTTCCCTCTCATTCTAACACATTTAATTCTTGGTTTGACCTCCTCACCCTTTTAACACGCAATAAATTCATTTCATTTCGTTTGACAATTTCTCAGGTTTGACCGTGGTGTTGTTTGGCAATTCATCTCATTCATTAAATAATTTAAGGCAATTCATTTCAAATTTGAGAGCATTTCCTAATCAACTGATTTGAATTTATTCTATTGCATTTAATTCACGACAATTCATTTCAAATTTGAGAGCATTTCCTAATGAGCCGATCTGAATTTATTCCTAGATTTTTCTCTCCCATTCCAACGCAATTAATTCACGTTTTTGACTTCCTCATCCCTTTAACACGCAATAATTCATTTCTTTTCAAATTGTCTGTCATTAAATAAAAATCTGTTTCAAGTCAAATTGGGATGACATCATATTTTAGGTACTCCATATATTTTGCACGTTACATATCTGTATGGTATAATTGTAGAATATTTTTCAATCAATTATATATTAACTGGCATTAATAACACACGAATGCAAATTTCATTAAAAGAAAAAACACACGGTTGCAAATTAAAAAAATATGTTTCAAGTCAAAATTAGATGACATCATATTTTAGGTACTCCATATATTTTGCACGTCGCATATCTGTATGGTATGACTGTAGAATATTTTTCAATCAATTATATATTAACTGTCATTAATAACACATGGTTGCAAATTAAAATATGTTTCAAGTCAAATTGGGATGACATCATATTTAAGGTTCTTCATATATTTTGCACGTTGAATATCTTTCTGATATGAGTGTAGAATATTTTTCAATCAATTATATATTAACAGACATTAATAACACACGGTTCCAAATTTCCTTAAAAAAAAAAACCACACGGTTGCAAATTAAAATCAGTCTATATTATCATTACCGTAATTGTTTAATTGATTCAGCCTCATTTCTTCTTCCATTATTCTGTCATTGATTCAGGAAATGGAGGGTCGTGGTATTGAATCTTTGCTGTCCTATCACTGCTTGACAAGTGATACAGTTATTTTTTCTCACAATTACGACGTCTGTTTTCAATATTGTTTCCTATTTTTTAAAGCTTTATGATGTTGCAGGTCCTTTGCTCAAAAATCCTGCTTCATCCTTTGAAAGTGTTGTCAACAAGTATTGTGTGAAGTTTAGGACATACATAGTCGAGTATGATGTTGAAGAGGTGAAGATGATTTTGTCTGACATGTTTCATTTTTTTCTTTAATGTTGTTATTTGTAATGGTTCTAATCGTTTTTGTTATTGAATTAGGGAGCTGTTATGCTACCTAACATGTTCACGAACGACTTTGGGGACCAAGTTCAACAATTTGCGACTTTGATTGATGCAAAGAGAAATCAGTTTGAGGTGTTGGTGGAAAGAATTGATGGGTCTGTGCTTTTCTCCAAGGGATGGAAATCCTTGCGTGGTTTTTATGGTATCAACTTGGGTGTCTGGGTTTCTCTCATATTTGTGGATCAAATGAAGTTCGTGATTAAGTTGAAGGATAGGTTAGACAAAGTGATTAAGCCTCCCGTATTTGATCCTCCTATGCATTTTATGATTGATAAAACAAATGTCGAGACAACTTTTGATCCCAATCTTCCCCCTTTCACTCCTTTGATTTCTTATCATCACGATGTCAACAAATTTCAGATAGAGTTTGTGAAGAAGTTAACAGAATTTGATGTAGCCAAGGAATTTTTGGTATGGAAAATGTTTGTTGTGAGCATATTTATATTTACCAGCGCCTGTCTTTTTTTGTTAGGTTGCTGATTTATGCAGGAGAAGTTGCGAAGATGATGGATATCAGAACTACTTCTATCAAGTTGGTGGATGATTGCGGAAATGGCTGGGATTGCGTGTTGATTTTTGGATCTACTCCATACCAACACGCCATGATTGGTGGGCAGTGGAAGCGTTTTGTGGATGCTCGTAGGTTTCGTGAAGGGGTTTAGATCAGACTTGGTGTGCCAATGACTGGAGAGAATGATACAATCTATTTAACTGTCATTGCTGGTTAGGATTGGAGGTTGCAGATGGTTTATTGTTGATGGAATTGGCCAGTTTATTTTAATGTTTTCCCTTTCTGTTTTTTTCCTTTGCGTTTTCTTTTTATGGAGTGTAGTATGCTTCATCTTTTATGCTTTCTTTTTGTTTTGTCAATCAAAAACTATGATGCTTTAGTTCTGGACTATCATTGTAATGAATCATCACCTTGCCATATTATGGACGCTAATTTAATTTAAGCAGACCTTTTCAGATCTAACCTTGCATTCTTCTCTCAATGTCGTTATATATATTAAAAACAAAACTTTAGCCCATCACTAATATAAAATGTATGTTTCAATACAAACTTACTATTTTGTTTAAAAAAAAATACAAAGTTATTATTTTAAACTTCTTAATATGTGCTATTTTGCACATGATGGAAACAATCATATAATAATCACATTTGTGTTTTTCGATAGACACATACATGACACATGTCAAATATAACTTATTGATCATTATAACAGTCGATAGGACTCGTGTGTCGCACAGGATGAAAGTTTAGTTCAAATAGAACAAGAGTTTCAACTCGACTACCCAATTACCCACACCCATTTAGACGGTTTAATCACAAGACCCATACATTTTGTCACTCCTAAATTTAACCCTCAAACAAAATAAGTAATCATCTTGCAATATTTTATTGAAAATGTTAGGTCTAAATGTAATAGGGACACAATAGCCAAAGGAGATAAGAGAGCAATCCTCAGAGAAAAGCACATAGATGATTTCTCGCAGGACTTTCCCACAAAACCATTTCTAGAAGAGAGTTTGATGTGATATACCAATTGCTTAATGTGGTGTTTGGTGAAACATGTGGTGTTTGGTGAAAAATGTATATCTTCGATTCAAAGTATTAAGCAATTCAGGAGCATTATTTTCATGAAGTTTCTCTATAAATTGTTACATGCAAGAATGAACTAATGCAACACAACGCTAAGCTTATAACACAAAGTCATAGTTGGTTCTTTTTATCGATAAAAATGGCTTATGTTAGGCTCACTCTTTTGGTTGTCTTCTTGCTTGCCATATTCTGTATGTATTTTAAATATATTTCTCATCAATATATACATATTGGTCATATCTATTTATATTTTACCTTAATAATATTGCGCATCTTGTATAAGATTACTTTAATAATATTTGCCGATTCAAAAAAAAAAAAAACTACGTACATGTGAAATCTTTCTCTAATTCTCTAACAAAATTTAGCTATTAGAAAATTTCCTTTTTTTTTCTTCCTCTAAAATTTATTACTAATTATAGTTTTTCTAGTAATTTTCTTCCTCTAAAATTTATCACTAATTGTAGTTTTTCTAGTAATTGTATATAATCTTCCAACTCTAATTGCCTTTTCTCACTACTGAAAAAGCAAAAATTAGTGAGGGATATTTAGTGAGGAAAAACGTGAAATCCCTCTCTAGCTAATTCCGTCACTAAATTTTGTGACCAAGGAATTTGTGAGGAATTTCATTTTTTCCGTCACTAATTTCCCTCGCTAATTTTGTTTTTTCTAGTAGTGTCTATTTACAGCAACGTTCTCAATGAAGAAGCTGGTAGAAGCGGCAGACTGTTCGGGTATTTGTTCGCCATTTGAGATGCCACCATGTCGCTCTAGCGATTGTCGTTGCATCCCTATTGCGCTAATTGGAGGTTTCTGCATAGATCCAATATCATCTATTATGAAGATGGTCGAGGAACATCCTAATTTATGTCAGTCTCATGTTGATTGTACAAAGAAGAAAAGTGGGAGTTTTTGTGCTCGTTATCCTAACCTTGATATCGAATATGGATGGTGTTTTGCCTCTAACTCAGAAGCACGAGACGTATTCTTCAACATTTCCTCTAACTCTGAACTCCCAAAAGACTTCTTGAAGATGCATTCCACAACTTACTATCGATATATGCAAAAATAAAAGCCATGCATGCATGACATGATGAACCTAATACTTAAATAAACAATTGGATTTCTTAGATATCCAACATGATTAAAATAAATGTTGCATGTGCATGGTTTCACGTACGTACTTACTTTGTAATCAATGCAATGATCTATGCTTCTAGATTGAGACTCAATATAATAAAAGTTTCTCATATACCATCTGCTCTATTTTTGTCGAGTTTTGTATTTAGCTGATCGATAAGTCCTATGCTCTAAATTAAAGTGTACTTTAATCAATTAGGTAATAGAGTGAAATCTCACTTTAAGATAGGTGATATCTTGGTACACACACATTGATTGTAACACATCATTGATTTTTATGTACTAGTACTATCTTATAATGCATACAACTTATAATGCTCACAAATTTACAGTACACATAGCCAATCTTTTCAAACCTCTTGATGCATTAAGTGCTTTTTTTTTCCCTTATAAAAACATATTATTAGAATATAAAATATTCATTGTATAAATTATTAGTATATTGTATGTTAGTTAGAGATAATTGAGGCTTAAGTTAGAGATACTTGATGCCTATAAATAATTCTTTCATGACAAGTAAAATAGTGTATATGTTTTTTTGTTTGAAATAAAAAATAGTGTATATGTTGAAATGTTGCTTTTTGCGACTGTATATAAATCTTGTTACATATGATTTTATTGAAATGATTTTATTGAAATGTATGTATGAGAAGTATGTTTCATATTTGTATAACTTAAATTGAATTATCGTTTTGACTATTTTTTTATGATAATTTACAAAAGGGCGACCAATAAAAGGCCTTGGAAACAAAATCACCACTAATCGTTAAAGGATCTAGGAGAGAAAAAACTAAAACTAAAGCCATAAAAAGGTATGAAACAAGTAGTTGATGCTACTGAAAATTATAATTTAGATGCTTAAAATGGCGATGTTGTTGTTGAAAAGTTGATGGAAATGAAAATGTTGACAATGTTAATGAAATTCAAAACGGTGTAGATATATTTGATCCAAGAAATTAAGATTCTCTCGAGTCTATACAATGATTGAGTTAATATCTATATTAGATATCCATTTTTAATAGTAGAGTCGGGTCGCCAATTTTATTGGATCAACCTTGCTAATGTTCCATATATAGGGATTATTTTATGGTATGGAAGAGCTAAAATGGGAAAACCGTTCTTGATGAGGCTATCATTCTTAGCTTACCAGTTACATTTACAATGGGATTATTTTCCACAATCTTTTTCATTGATTTCACAAAACTAAATGCATAAACTAAACACAAAATAATAAACATCAATAAAAAGAAAAATAATTAAACTTTATTTTATATCATCCTATTTTATATCATTTCTTAACTCAAACTATTCAAACAATGAAATGAAATCTAGGTTCCATACTTCCATTCCATTTTATATCATGTTAAATGATAGAACTTTGCCTAAAATTGTTTCTCATGCAAACATGAATATAATCTTCATCCGGGCGAAGCTAGTCGAAATTTTACAAGGGGGAGAAAATATATAGAAAAAGTAAAATATAATTTTGTGAATCTTATCTTGAAAATTTTCGTTGTTGATAAAGCTCTTTGTGTAGTTACTATAGAGACTCAAAATGCCAAAACAAGAAAAATAATTTTATCTATTAAGTGATAGATTTATCTTTTATATTTTTACTAATGGTTTTCACAAGTAAACTTATTTGGGATAATTCTATCTACGTTATTCGAGTAGCTAAACATAAAAATACACTAACTCATTCATTCAAAAAGTAAATAATTTAAAAAATGGAAAGTCAAGGCCACCCAAAGCAACCATAGCCTTCGCTCATGCATAGAAGAAAAGCTCACAACACAAACGCTTTAGATCATTCCCAATGGGGAGAATGAGGGGAGTTTAACTTCTTAAATATGATACCTCATAAATACCCTTTTAAGGAGAAAAATAGAAGCGAACTTAAGAACAATGGTTCTACTTTTCTCTCTTCATGAGTTCCATTTTATTTTAATATTGAAATATTAAAATATAATTATATTACATTATAGGTCGATGATGTAACAAAAAAAAACATGGTCGATGATAAATATAAAATTATGAGTTCAATGGTGGTGGGTCGACGGTCCAAAACAACTTTGCATTCACAACCAATCAAAACATTCTAAATTGCCACATCAATTAATATTTTTGATTTATGTGGCAATTTAGAATGTTGTAATGAGTTGTGTGTGCAAAATTGTTTTGTGCCGTCAACCCATCACCATTAAACTCTAGAATTATTACCTCTAAAGAAAGGATAAAACTATTAATGTGTTTAATTTAAGATATTTTTTTCTCAGAGAATTTAAGAAATTTATGTGAGGCGTTGAATAGAAAAAATTGAATGTTTATTAGATACCATTATAAAATTATAAATGAATGATATGTTTAAGTATTTAAAAAATAAATATATTCATTGTAGACGTTCTTAGCCTCTTAGTTGTCCCTCCCAACCCCAAATTTATAATAAAAATCCTTTATTAATATTTTAAAAAACTTTAATCGAGTTTTATAATTACTTTTATATTTAAAAATAAAATAGAAATTTGTGGCTCAAGTTATACGCATCGACATTATTAATTTTTCGAAAAGCGGAAGTTTTTTCTTTTTTGAGAGGCTTAAGTTCCGGACATAACCATAACAAATCCTACAAATAATATTCCTTCAAAAAAGACCCTACTATAGATATTTAGATCTAGATAAACCCTAAGATATCCCCTAAAATATACTTAGTTACAAAGTTCATTGTTCTTGGACAGCTGAAGTAAAAGCAAAGATCAAACACACTTTCACAGGTATTTCAAATTCTATATCCTTCATGATTTGTTTTATTTATTCGTTCATCCCAAACCTTGACCCTAACAAGATTTTTTTTTGAAGAACATGATTAGTTTTATTAATCAATTATGATTACCATATTTTATGATAAATGCAACATCGAAGTTTTCTCATCTTGAGAATACTTGGATTGAAATACCAACAGATTTTTAACCACATGTCTCATGCATTCAACGGAAGAAAGTGTTTGATGAATTAATGAAGGATGTTATTTAGTGGGCGTTATGCACAACACTCGAGTTCTGAAATTTTTCTTTGTACGGATATACGTTTTGAAATCAAATAATAACATCACATCTAATAATGCCAAAACAAATAAATGTAATATGTTCTTATTTTCAATGATAAAAGATTTGATACTCATGAACACAAATTTCAAAGATTTTGTGAACTATTTAAGAATGGTAATTCAATCTTTGATCATCCCAAACTCTAACTTTAACTTTGATATTTTTATTACTCATTTTGCAATGTTGAATTATTAGGTTTTATTTTCACAAAATGTTGAATTATTAGTTATTAATACAAATATAAAGTTTACTTTTCTTTTATTTAATAAATGAGTGAATCTCTTTGTTAATTTATCAAATTATTGAATTGTTTACTCTCTAATCAAGGGACGACAAAAACCTTGATTTACCTAGTTTTTTTATTCTTGTTTTTTTTTTTATACTGAAAATAGACAATCATTATTATACCCTTCATAGTGTATGTTTTGATTCATTTGTTTTTCTAAAATTTAAATTTAATATCTGTATATTTGATTTCAATTAAAATTGATTTTGCGTCTTCTAACTAATTGATGTAAGATTTTATAACTCAAGAGTTTTCCTCAGCCAGTTCTACCTAGGTAAGCTCATGAGTTTACCTAAAATTAAAATTATATAAAAATTATTATATACATGATATATAGAAGCTAATATAATATTGTAAATAGGTAAATAATGTAAAATATGATTTAATTATAAAGGCAAAGTATACTCGATCACTAAAATAAAGTGTTATGCTCATCTTAGCATAAAAATACAAAATTAACTCGTAAAATTATAAGTTTCATAAGTTTCTAAACTATCCAAGAAAGCAAGTTTCATAAGTTTCTGAATTTTTTAATAGAAAAAAAAAATTTAGTGGGTTGGGCTTGAAAAAAAAATGTCGCTCAAAAAAGGTGTTTTATTAAATGGTATAATCGTTAAACTCGGCCGAGTTTACAATGAGTTAACGCTTAAAGTCGTTGTTGATTCCGATTTTAACAAAAAAAAGCTTTTACATCGTAGATAACTCAAATTTGGCACACATAAACTCGTCTGAGTTTACGAGTTAGCATATGATTTGTGGAACATTGATAGATAGTAAAATATCATTTTACCTATATAATATTTGAATCAATTATTAATGACATATTATGCTAATAAATAAGCTTTAATGTATTATTCATAAGCCAGTCAATGTAGTTTATGAAGAAAAAAAAACTTATGAAGATAAATTTGTTGTTAGTGAGAATTTATGAATTAACATAAAAGATTATTTACTTGTATAAGTTATCTTTTATTAGCTAAAAAATTAGCAAATCTAAACTGGCCCCCAATGTTATTGATGTTGTTTGTCTAATTTTAATATGGTAATTGATGTAATTTACTAATAAAATAGTATAACTTCACAAAATTTTGTATGCACTTAATTCAAATAGTTATTTAATATATAATAGATACATCATAGATAGATAAATGTAATGAAGGTTAAAATTTAGAATCACTTTGTATTTCTAACATATATAATATTCATTCGTTCGCATATGAGATGCATGACCCAAAAGTCATATTTTAATTGATAAAAATGAAAAGACATGTATGGAAGATGTATTAATGGTTCATGCAAGTATGGTTCTGTTGTTTGTGATTGAAATACATGATTTCAAGAATCATGCTTACTTAATGATAATGAGAGATTATGTGTGATTTAGCTAACATTCATATGTTCAAGGTTGAATATTTAGATGTTCATAAAATCTCATAAAATTCATATATTTAGATGTTCGATTTTTAGTGGAATAATTTTTTATCAGATTATACATACCTTCTGATTGAACTTTGAATTATTAAGGTCCCATTCTCTTAGGAACCATAAGGTTAACACAAAAAAACTAACAAATAAAAAGATGAAATTTGGAGTATCTTTTGTCTTTAGTGTACATGTTTTTTGTTAACTAATTTTTTGAATTAAAAATTTAAATCCTTATAATAGTAGTCTTATTTTTATTTTAATAGGATTTAACTTTTTTTAATTAATAAATAAAACATATTATAAAAAAGGGTTAATTAAGTAAATGGTCCTTATAAATATTTAGAATTTCATTTTTAGTCCCTACAAAATAAAATCGCACATTTTAGTCATTGCAAAAAAATTCGTCAGTATTTTTTAGTTCCTGTAAAATTTTCCATCAACATTTTTAGTCCCTATAAAAATTTACGTCAACATTTTCAGTTCCTAAAATACTAAAGGAAAATGTCACAAGAGTAAAAAGTGTGATTTTATTTTGTAGGGACTAAAAACAAAATTCATAATATTTATATCGACCATTTACTTAATTAACGCTATAAAAATATTAAAATAATAAGTAAAATATGTTTTTTGAAGTGTTATGCAAAATAGTATAAAAGAAGGGTAAATTTGAAATCAAAGGTATTTCCCTCAAAACTAATTTCGTCAAAGCTGGAGCCGTAGATTCTTCAAAGCCGTAAATTCTCTCACTTTCTACCTAAAACCCTAATCGCTATTTCCCTCAAAACTGCAGCCGTAATTTTTAATTAAAGGTAAATTGCGATCGATTAAAATTTGTGCTATTACTAGTAATCGATTATGATATTATGCCTAATTTTTTGTTCTTTGAATGCGTGACTATTATAGTATGTGAATGTATCAAAATATACCGAACAGGACACAAGCATCGTAAGCCGGCTAATAATTTGAGAAATCATATAATTAGTAATTTTATGTGTCGGTGTCGTGTTGGTGTCAGACACGACTAGTGTCTGACACAGGTGTCTAACTCGGGGACATGCCTAATCGGAGAAGTGTCTTGTGCTTCACATATCAAAATTGAAAATACATCA